>ERZ773065.496-NODE-496-length-22143-cov-3.681003_pt1 | contig 22143 bp, 22 predicted proteins | sample MGYA00580623_ERZ773065 | MGnify/ENA primary metagenome ERZ773065 (study PRJEB29015, sample SAMEA2738017) | human oral metagenome | biome: human oral; feature: human-associated habitat; material: dental | place: China | collected 2047 ... | reverse complement strand
CTTGAAGCGGCAAAAGAGCCGCTCGCTCCCGCTGCCTTTGCTGTGCGCGTGCAGGAAATCTGGCAGCGCATGAGCCCGGCCGCCATGCGCGAAAAGGCGGCAGCGGTGCTGGAAGTGGCGCTCGACATCAAGCGGACGCCGCTGCATTGAAGGGAAGCGCAGCGCCGTGTGTGCGAGGCGGCAATGCGGGGATGGATGGAAGAAGGAGGCGGCAGCGTGAAGAAGAAGCCGAAAATCTATATCTTGGCGACAGGCGGAACGATTGCGGGTACAGCGGCGCGCGAGGATGAACTCACGGCGTACCGGGCAGGGGCGATGAGCGTCGAGGACTTGCTCGTGGCTGTGCCCGCAGCTGCGGACTATGCGGACATCGAGAGCGAAGAGGTCGCTGCGATTGACAGCAAGGATATGACGGAAGCGATTTGGTTCCGCCTTGCCGCGCGCGTCAATGAGATCCTGGCAGGCGATGCGGCGGGCGTCGTCATCACGCATGGCACGGACACGCTGGAAGAAACGGCGTATTTCCTCCATCTCGTCGTGAAGAGCGACAAGCCTGTCGTTCTGACCGGAGCGATGCGCCCGGCGACGGCGCTTTCCGCCGACGGGCCGATGAACCTTCTCGATGCCGTGCGCCTTGCGGCAAACCTTGTTTCCTGGGGACAGGGCGTTCTTGTGACATTGAACGGAGAGATTCACAGCGCGCGCGATGTGCAGAAAATGAGTACGACGGCGCTGCACGCTTTCCAAAGCCCCGGGCTTGGCCCCCTGGGACTGATGGAGGCGGGGACGCCTCGTTTCCGCCGTGCGCTTTTGCCGCGTCATACGACGAAGAGCGAGTTTGACGCGGCCAATGCGCAGGCGCTTCCTTACGTGCCGATTCTCTGCGGCCATGCGGGCGCGGACGGCCGTCTTGCCGAAGCTGCTGTCGCAGGCGGCGCGGCCGGCATCGTTTACGCGGGCGTGGGCAACGGCAGCATCCACGAGGCGATTCTGCCGGCTCTTTGCGAGGCTGCCGCGCGAGGCGTCGCCGTCGTCCGCACGAGCCGCGCCGCCTTTGACGCGGTGCTGCCCGCGCCTTCCTATGGCGCGGCTGGCTTCATCGACGGCGATACGCTGCCTCCGGCAAAGGCGCGCATCCTCCTGCAGCTTGCGCTTCTGCAGACGCAGGAAAAGGAAGAGATCCAGCGCATGTTCCATACATATTGAAAATCCGAAGGGAGGAAAACGGATGGACGCCATATCTTGCGCTGCGGCGATACGCACGGGAGAAACCGCGCTGGGAATCGAGTTGGGCTCGACGCGCATCAAAGCCGTGCTCATCAGCCGCGATTACGAGACGATCGCACAGGGCAGCTACGCATGGGAAAATAGCCTTGCGGACGGACATTGGACGTATTCGCTTGAAGAGGCATGGCATGGGGTGCGCACAGCCTACGCCAAACTGAAAAAAGAGGCCGAAGAACGCTCTGGTGAAAAACTCCGACGCATCGGCTCGCTCGGAATCAGTGGTATGATGCACGGCTATCTCGCGTTTGACGCGCAGGGCGAGCTGCTCGTTCCCTTCCGCACCTGGCGCAACAATACGACGGAAGAGGCGGCGGCGCGCCTGACGCGGGAGTTTTCCTTCAATATTCCCGAGCGCTGGAGCATCGCACATCTTTATCAGGCGCTCCTTTCGGACGAGGCGCATACGCCGGACGTTGCTTTTATCACGACGCTTTCCGGCTATATCCATTGGAAGCTCTCGGGCGAAAAGGCGCTCGGCATCGGCGACGCGTCGGGCATGTTCCCCATCGCTGCAGAGACGGGCCGTTATGACGAAACCTTTCTGGCGGCGTTTTCCGCACTTCCCCGGGTGAAAAAGCATCCGTGGCGCATAGAAGCTCTCTTGCCGCGCGTCCTTTCCGCCGGGGAGGAAGCGGGACGCCTGACCGAAGAAGGTGCGGCGCTTCTCGACGAGAGCGGCGATCTCCTGCCGGGCGTCCGCATGGCTCCGCCCGAGGGCGATGCGGGCACGGGCATGGTCGCGACGAACAGCGTGCGCAAGCGCACGGGAAATATTTCGGCCGGCACGTCGATCTTTTCCATGAATGTGCTGGAACGGCCTCTGAAAGACGTCTACCGGGACATCGATATGGTGACGACGCCGGATGGCGCGCCCGTCGCCATGGTGCACAGCAACAACTGCACCTCGGATATCAACGCCTGGGCCGCCGTCTTCGGCGAATTCTCCGCCCTTCTCGGCCATAAGCTTTCCCCGGACGAGCTGTATCCGCTGCTCTTTCAAAGCGCCCTGCAGGCGGAGAGCGACGCAGGCGGCCTTGTCAACTACAGCTTTCTCTCGGGAGAAAACCTCACGCGTACGCAGAACGGGCGGCCGCTCTTTTTGCGCACGCCGAAGAGCCGCTTCACGCTCGCGAACTTCATGCTCGCGCATCTTTACGCGGCGTTCGCGCCCCTGCGCATCGGCTTCGATATCCTGACGCAGGACGAGGGACTGACGATGGAGAGCATGGTCGCGCACGGCGGCATCTTCCGCACGCCCGTCGTCGCCCAGCAGGCCTTGGCCAATATGCTGGTTCTGCCCGTGACGGTCACGGAGACGGCCGCAGAGGGCGGCCCGTGGGGCATGGCGGTGCTCGCGGCGTATGCCGCACAGCCGGAGGGACGGCTTCCCCTCGCGGATTTTCTCGCGCAGGAGGTTTTCCCCCACGCAAAAAAGACGACGCTTGTGCCGGAGCCGATAGGTGTGCAGGGCGCGGAAGCTTTTTTGGCCCGCTACCTCGAGGCGCTGCCCGTCGAGCAGACGGCAAGCGGCCTGCTCCTCGGCGAGGAGGCACGCTGAAGCAAGGAATGCGGTTCGGCACAAACGAAAAGAACCTGCGAAACGGATGTCCCCCCCAGGGCGGATTTTTGCAAGTCCGACCCTGGGGCGGCAAGTTTGCGCAGGTTCTTTTTTGCTTCGGTTCTTTCGCTTGTGCCGGGAGAACCGCTTCTCTCAGCCTTGGCTCGCCTTCTTTTTTTCGCGCTCGTTGACGACGTGGTTGTAGATCAGCACGAAGATCAAAAGTGCGCCCCAGATGATCTGGCGGTAGAAGTTCGAGATGCTCTCGTACATGTTGAGCCAGCTCGAGATCATCTGCACGATGAGGATGGCGATGATGACGCCTTTCATATTGCCCTTGCCGCCATAGGGATCGACGCCGCCGAGGACGGCGATGAGGATGGCTTCCATCAGGTAGGAGGCGCCGTAGTCGGCTTTGGCGGAGTTGAAACGGCCGAGCATGATGATGCCGGCCGCGGCGCTCAATACGCCGCTGAGCATGTAGTTGGCGATGTAGAGCCTTACATTATGGAAGCCCGAAAAGGCGGAAGCCTTGATGCTCGTGCCGAGCATACGCAGCTTGTAGCCGAGCGTCGTGCGCTCCATGATGAAAGCGGCTGCGAGTGCAAAAACGGCGAAGATCAGGAAGGGTACGGGGATGCCGAGCACATGGGCGGACATGCTCTTGGCGATCTGCGGCGGCAGGCCGCTCAAGGTGCTGCCGTTCGTCAAAACGATGGCGCAGCCCATGAAGAGGGCTTGCGTGCCGAGCGTCGCGAGGATCGGCGTGATGCCGACAACGCCGATGAGGACGCCGTTCAGCGCGCCGCAGAGCATACCGAAGAGCAGCGCGCCCAAGAAGGCGGCGAGGATGATCGCCGCTGCCGTCCCCTCCGGGGTCTCCGCCGTGATAAAGACGGGCAGAACCTTCGCGATGAGCACGGCGGAGAGATTGGCCACGGCTACGACGCTGAGGTCGATGCCCGCCGTATAGAGGGTGAAGGCCATGGCGACGGCGAGCAGACCGAATTCCGGGAACTGCTTGCCCATCGATTGGAAGTTGGAAACGCTGAGGAAGAGCGAGCCCTTCAAGGCCGCGCAAAAGGCGAAGACGACGAGGAACACGATGAGGAGCCGCGTCAGGTTCTTGTCCTTGTTCATGAGTTCTTGTATCGCACCCATCGCTATTTCCCTCCTTCCGCCTCGGCCACCTCAACGGTGAGCCGGCGTGCGTTGCGCTTGGCCTGTACGGCGGAGATCGCCGTGCCGATGATGATGATCGCGCCCGTGAAGACTTTCTGCCATGTGGTCGATACTTCCAGGAGGATGAGGCTGTTGTCCATGACGGTCAGAAGCGCCATGCCTAAAAGAGCGCCCAGGACCGTTCCCTTGCCGCCCTCCATGCGGACGCCGCCGAGCACGCAGGCCGCGATGACCGTCAGCTCAAGGCCTTCCAGGTTGTTCGGGTGAACGGCCAGCAGCATGGTCGAGCGCAGAACGCCGATAAGACCTGCCATGCAGCCGGAAAAGGCGTAAATGAACAGCAAGGTGCCGAAGACGTTGAAGCCCGCGCGCTGCGCCGCCTTGACGTCGCCGCCAATGGCGTAGATTGCGCGTCCGAGCATGGTGCGGTTCAAAATGAACCAGCCGAGGAAGATCAAAAGAACCATGAGGATGATGCCGACGGGCATGTCCGAGGTCAGTCCCGAGACGGGATTCGTCACGGAAAAAAGCTTCATCTGCCCCAGCTCGTAGAGCGGCGCGCAAAGCGGATATTCGCGCGACTTGAAAACGCCCTGCATGATGCCGAAGCAAATGCTGCTCGTGCCGAGCGTCACGATGAGCGCGGGAAAGCGGTAGTGCGCGATGATGAATCCGTTGACGAGACCGACGGCAAGCCCGATGAGCATAGCCGCGACAAAGAAGAGGAGCGGATTCGATGTGACGCCTTCCATGCGTGAGCAGACGATAAACATCGCCATAGAGGCAATGGCGGGAAACGATACGTCGACGCCGCCCGTGATGATGACGAACATTTCGCCGATGCAGAACATAGCGGGCACGGAGAAGGCCCGCAGGAGATCGACCGTGTTGTTTCCCGTGAAGAACTGTCCGCTCTTGGCCTGTATGACGAAGCAGAGCAGGAGAAGCACGATGCCGATATAGAATTCTGTCGACGTGAAGAGTCTTTTTTTCATGCGACGTTACCTCCCTGATGCGCGAGCTCCGCCAGATGCTTTTCATCGAGGCCTTCCGTGGAAAGCGTGGCCGCGAGCCTGCCCTGCCGCATGACGATGACGCGGTTGCAGTTCGTGAGCACTTCCGGCAGGTCGTCCGAGATGATGAGCACGGTGAGCCCTTCGCGCGCAAGCTTTTTGACGCGTTCGTAGATGTCGAACTTCGCGCCGATATCGACGCCGACGGTCGGCCCGTTGAGCATGAGCACCTTGAGGTCGAGCGCGAGCCATTTGGCGAGCACGCATTTTTGCTGATTGCCGCCCGAAAGCGTTCCTACATTGTCCTCGATGTCATGGAGCGCGATGGACAGCTCCTTTTCCCAGTAGCGGGACATTTCCTCGATCTTGCGCCGATCGACTGCGCCGAGGAAATTCGCGTACTCGCTCCATTTCTCCGCGGAGATGTTGTCGGAAATGGGCTGGCTGAGGAAAAGTCCTTCCGTCACGCGATCCGGCGGCAGGTAGCCGATGCCGTTTTGAATGGCGTCCTGGATGCAGGTGATTGCCACGCGCTTGCCCTCGATGCAGATCTCGCCGCTGTCGGCGTGATGATAGCCGAAAAGCGCCTCGGCAAGCTCGGTGCGCCCGGATCCTAAAAGCCCTGTGACGCCTACGATTTCGCCCTTTTTCAGGGAAAAGCTCACGTCCTTGAAGCCGTTCTTGAGCGAAAGGTTCTTGACCTCCAGAACCGTGGGGGCGTCGTTCTCCTCGTAGGAAAAGCGCTTGGCGACGATCTCGCGTCCCGTCATGTAGTAGGTAAACTTGTCTTGATCGAGTTCCTTCGTGTTGCCTTCCGCTGCGTTATGGCCGCTGCGGAAAATGGTGAAGCGCTCCGCGATCTCGAAGACTTCGTCGAGCTTATGCGAGACGAAGAGCACCGCGATGCCGCGCGATTGCAGAGCCCGGATCAGATGGAAGAGCGTAGCCACCTCTTTCTTCGTCAGGCCGGTCGTCGGCTCGTCCATGATGATGAGACGCGCGTCGTTGAGGAGGGCGCGGCTGATCGCAATCATCTGGCGCATGCCGAAGGTGAGGTTTTCTACCAGCTCGTCGAGATCGAGCGTGAGGCCGACTTTGGAAAGCGCCGCGCGTGCGGTTTCCTCCATGCGCGACTTGTTTACGAATTTGCGCCCGGAGGCGACTTCCATGTTCAGGGCGAGGTTTTCCCGCACCGTCAGGTTCGGGAAGAGCGATAAGTCCTGGTAGATGACCTGGATGCCGCTGGTGATGGCGAGTTGGGGCGTCATCTTCTCGTAGCTCTTCCCGTCGATTTCCAGCGTGCCGGCGTCCGGCGTATAGAAACCGGAAATGATATTGATGATTGTCGATTTGCCGCAGCCGTTTTCCCCCGCGAGGCAATGCACTTCTCCTTTCCGTATGGAGAGGTTTACGCCGTCGAGAGCTTTGACGCCGCCGAAGTATTTCTTGATGCCTGTCGCCCGCAGAATATAGTCCGACAAAGCCTGTTCCTCCTTCCGTACTCCTGCAGATAGAACAAAAGCGCAGAAGCCTGCCAAGGACTGCCGCGCTTTTGTTTACGCTTTTTTCTGACTTGGAAGTTGTATCAGAAGTTGTAGTTATCCACGTTGTCCTTGTTGATGGCGATCCAGCCGGCGCCCATGAAGAGACGCGGGTTGTCCTTGCTCATTTCGAGCTTATTGTACGACTTCAGGCCGAGATCCATGCCGTCCTGCGGCTTTTTGCCTTCGAGGATCTGACGTGCGAGGACGCACATCGCGTAGCCGGCTTCCGCCGGATCCCAGAGCGTGATGTAGGAGAGCGAGCCGTCCTTGATGAGCGCGCGGCATTCGTTCGGCATGCCCGTGCCGACGACGAAGACCTTGCCCTTGAGGCCGAGCTCATTGATGGCGCGCGCGATGCCCGGCGTATCCATCGAGCTGGTGCCGACAAAGCCCGTGACTTCCGGATGCGACTTCATGACTTCCTTGGCCACCTGGTAAGCCTTCTCTGAATTGTTTTCGGATTCGACGCGCTTGGGGTTGTCAAGGAGCTTCACATTGGGGTACTTGGCTTCCTGCTGCGCGACGGCACCGTTGGCCCATTCGTTCTGCGAGGCGTTGGTCAGATGCGCGACCATCGTCGTGTAGATGCCTTTGCCGCCCATGGCTTCTTGCAGCTTGTCCATGATGAAAGCGCCGTAGCCGGCGTTGTTGAACGCTTCGAGGTCATAATCGGAATTCTTGCAGGTTGAACCCTCGTGCGTGATGACGACGATGCCCTTGTCGCGCGCTTCTTTCAGCACGGGATCGCAGGCGGCCGGATCGACCGGCACGACGCAGAGCGCGTCGATTCCCTGGTTGATGACGTCTTGAATGACCTGGACCTGCTGCGCCGCATCCGTCGCCACCGGACCCTTCTGATAAGCGTTGATGCCCGTATCGGCCGCGTACTGCTTCACGCCTTCGTCCATACGCGCGAACCAGCCGTTGGAAGAATCCTTGACCACGACGGCGATCTTCCAATCCTTCTTTTCACCTTTCGTCGCGACGTCCGTCGTCTCGACGACGCGCGTCGCCGACTTCGTATCCGCGCCGGATTTGTCGCCGCTGTTGTCGCCGCAGCCTGCAAATCCTACGCAGCACAAGGCTCCCAAAGCCAGCGCCAAGAGCTTCTTTTTCATGTTCATGATGAAATCCTCCCTGCCTTTTCTTCTTTAGGAAATGTGTCGGCGCCGTCTTACGGAACCACTGATAAATTCAGCTACCCATCTTCACACATCTACACTGTCCTCTCGTCGTCGACAAATCCTCGACGTAGCCACTGCTACGCCTGCGGTTTGTCTCCTAGACAGGAACAGCGTATCTGTGCAAATCTGGGCAACTTCATTTTATCAGCGTTTCCTTACATAACGCCCTTTTGCAGAATCACGCAGCCGTAGGGCTGGCGTTCGCCTGTAGAGATGGTCACAAAGGCGGTCTTCGCCTTGTCGTAAAAGCTGAAACGGTCGATGAAGCCGATGCAGTCCTCGCCGGCGGGCACGTTTTTCTTTACGGCGGCCACGAAATCGTCCCAGACGCTCGGGCGGCCGATCTTCTCGCGCATTTCTTCCATGACGTCCATGATGAGGACGGGGTGTTTTTCGTACTCCGTATCGAGCGGCATAAGCTGCAAAATGCCGTCAAGCATCTCCGCTGCGCCGATGCCGTCGGCGTTGATGGTGATGCCGCTCTTGGCCATGGAGACGGCGGGGTAGAAATCGTCCGCAATGACGACGAGATCCCCGTGCCCCATATCGGCTAAAGCCTTCAGGAGATCGGGGCTGATGCATTTTGGAATACCCTTCAGCATGAATGTTGCCTCCCATCCGGTTCGCTGAGAAACTTTCGTTCATTCAGGCGCTCGTCTTGACGCGTCTTTTTGGCGTTTTATTCGATGTTGCGGTGGCGCGCCTCCATGGCGGCCGGGGATTCATGCAGCTGCTCTTCCAGCAGCATGACGATGAGATCGAAGAGCAGGAAGAGATGCTGCTCGAAGAGGTTGCCCATCGGCTGCACGGACGGCACGGTGCGCGGATCCTTGCCCTTGTAGACCATGGCCGGAACGAAGAGGCAGGCTTCGGCTTCTTTCGGCGTCCTTTCCTCAGGCGCGCCCGTGACGACGAGGCGGCGTGCGCCGGTCTCTTTTGCCCTGTCCAGCAAATAGTCGATGTGGCCGATGCAGCCCGAGCCGTTTACGGCGAGAAAGAGATCGCCCGCCTGCATGCCCGGCGTCGTATCGTCCCAGAGCCAATGCACTTCTTTGCCGAGGTGCATGAGGCGCATGGAAAAGGCGCGCGCGGCGATGCCTTCGCGTCCCGCGCCTGTCACAAAGATGCGCTTTGCCCGCTCGATCTCCTCCATGGCGCGGCGGAGCGCCGCCGTGTCTTGCGCCGCAAAGACCTTCTCGTGTTCAAGGAGCAGCGTGCGGTACAGCTCCTCGTAGTCCTTCATCCTTCAGATTCCCCCTTCCATTTTTCCGAGCCGCGCAGGACAAGCGTCGTCGGCAGGAAGATCTCCTGCCGGGCGGCGTCCTGCTCCGGCGCGGCCTCCTGCTTTTGTATGCGCCGCGTCAAAAGCTTGATGGCGTTCCAGCCCATGCGGTAGATATCGCGATCGACAACACTCAAGGCGATGCCCACATCCTTCAGCATCTCGATCTCGTCGAAACCGATCATGGAGATATCCGTGCCGAGGCGCAGGCCTTTTTCCTGAAAGTAGCGCAGGCAGCCCAGCGAGGTCATATTGTTGGCGGAAAAAACGGCCGTCGGCGGTTCTGCTTGCTCCATGATGCCGTGCATGACTTCGTAAGCGCGTTCCTTGTGGAAATCCCCCTGGGCGGCGTAGCGCATATCCGGCTGCAGGCCCCATTTGGCAAACGCGGCCAGATAGCCTTGCCAGCGTTCGCTGCCGGGGCGTGAATTTTCCGGGCCGCGGATCGCCGCGATGCGGCGGTGGCCTTCCTGCAGGAGGCATTCCACCGCTTCCATCGAACCGCGAAAATCTTCGGAAAACACGCCGTCGAAACGCCCGTGCCGCAAGCTGCGGTCGAGCAGGACGACGGGGACGCGCTCCTTTTCAAAGGCGAACAGGCGCTGGCAGGTTTCTTCGTTTTCGGAATCCACGGGAATCACGAGAATACCGCTGAGCCGTTCCGTGCGCACGGCGTCGAAAAGGCGGTGTTCTTTCGCCACGCTGTCGTCCGTGCCGTAGAGGAAGATATTGTAGCCGTATCTGTCCGCTGCATTCGTGATGCCGCGCAAAAGCTGCGCGAAAAACGGATTTTCAATGTCCGGAATGAGAAAACCGATATTTCCCGTGTTCCCTGTGCTGAGCTTACGCGCCAAGGCATTCGGCGTGTAGTCCAGCTCAGCGATGGTCTTCATCACCCTTTCCTTCGTCGCTTCTTTCACATGCGTATTGCCGTTCAGCACACGGGATACCGTAGCGGAAGAAACGCGCGCGTGTTTGGCGACGTCGTAGATATTGACGCCCATCTTTGCGTCTCCTTTGAGCCGGCTATTCCCCGCCGTCCCGCGAAGGCTCGGTCTTCCTCCCAGCGGGACGATGCGGTTTTGCCGGCGCTAAGATTTGTAACCGGTTACAAATCTTAGTTTATTTTCTTTTTTTCGAATTGTCAATATAGTTTTCGCTTTATCGCCGCACTTTTTGGAAAATTATTTGAAACGCGAAGAAATACTGTGCGTTTCATAAAAAACACGCATTTTGCCCCCGTCTGCTGCGGCCTTTTCGTGCCGACCGCAGGGATGGTCTTTCCCGCCGGCCTTTCGTCGCCGCGGCGGCTGCGATTTTCGCGCAGGATGCCGGATCAGCGACTCTTCAGGAAATCCTCCAGCTCCTCTTTCGTCGGATAGGACATCTGCGTTCCCTTGCGCGTGACGCTCAAGGCTGCGAAAGCGCTCGCCGTCTTCATGGCGGCCAAGACGTTTTTCTCCTTGCCGTAGGTGCTGGCAAAGCAGCCGATAAACGCGTCGCCGGCGCCGGATGTATCGGCTGCCTCCACCTTATAGGCCTCGATATAATGCTTCTCCGTCGCCGTCATCCAAAGAGCGCCGCGTCCTCCCAGCGTGACGATGACATTTTTCAGGCCGCGGTCGATGAGGCTTTGCGCCGCTTTTTCCACGTCTTCTTGCGTATCCGTCGCCATATCCGTGAGAATGGCCAGCTCCGTTTCGTTCGGCACGAAGAAATCGCAGGCGCACACCTTGGCGATGTCCAGCTCCTTCGTGGCCGGCGCGGGATTCAGCAGAACCGGGATCCGGTTTTCGGTGCCGAAGTCGATTGCGTGGTAAACGGTTGCAAGAGGGATCTCCAGCTGCAGGATGATCATGGCGCATTCTTTCAGATCGGCGGTCGATGTCGGCGGCAGAGAGCTTGTTGTTCGCGCCCTTGATGATCAGGATGCTGTTCTGCCCGCTTTCGTCAACAAAGATCGGGGCGACGCCGCTCGATACGCCCGGCACTTTCTCTACATAGCGCGTATCGATGCCGTACTTTTTGAAATTGGCGATCGTGTTGTCGGCGAAAATATCGCTGCCGACTTTCGTGACCATTAAGACGTCCATGCCGCACATCGCGGCGGCGACCGCCTGGTTCGCGCCCTTGCCGCCGCATCCCAAAGCGAAATCCGGCGCTTCGAGCGTTTCGCCCAATACGGGCATCCGGTGGATGTAGGATGTCAGATCCACCATGTTGGAGCCGATGACTGCGATTTTCATATGCCGTCCTCCCTTTATCCCTCGACGATCTTCACGCCGCTGCTCGCGCCTAAGCGCGTCGCCCCGGCCGCGACCATGGCCTCGGCGTCGGCACGGCTGCGAATGCCGCCGGAAGCCTTGACGCCCATATCCGGGCCGACCGTCTCGCGCATGAGCCGCACATCTGCCGCCGTCGCGCCTCCCGTGGAAAAGCCCGTCGACGTCTTGACGAAATCCGCGCCCGCTTCCTTCGCGAGGCGGCAGGCGCGCCGTTTCTCCTCGTCCGTCAGGAGGCAGGTTTCGATGATGACTTTTGTAAGCGCTTTCCCTTTTGCCGCTGCGACGACGGCGCGAATATCGTCGAGCACATAAGCATCGTCCTTGTCCTTGAGCTTGCCGACAGGGAGCACCATATCGACTTCTTCCGCACCGTCGGCAATGGCTTTTTTCGTCTCAAAAGCTTTGACGTCGGACGGCGTCGCTCCCTGCGGGAAGCCGATGACCGTGCAGGTCTTGACACCGCTTCCCCTGAGCGCGTTCGCGGCGAAGGAGACCCAGATGGGGCTGACGCAGACGGAGGCGAAATGATACGCTTTGGCCTCTTCCGTGAGCTTTTGGAGGTCGGCCTCCTGCGCGTCCGTTTTCAGCAGCGTGTGGTCGATGATCCCGGCAAAATCCATAAAAATTCCCCCTTTAAATTTTTAGAATTTTCAACACTTGAATTTTAGCACGCTTTTTTTCCCTTGTAAAGCCGCCCCGCGTGATAATGCGGCAAAAGGGATGGCCTTGGCATAAGCACGCAAAAAGGCCGCTGTGCGCATTTTATTCTGCACACAGCGGCCTTTTTTGTCCCTCTTAGTAGGAGCCGGTCTCCTCGTAGGAGTTGCCGTCGGCATCCTCGGCATAGACGGCGTAGTTGCCGTTCTCGTCCGCGACGGCGACAGCGACGTTGCCGTCCTCGTCCGTCACCGCGTAAACAGCGTTTCCGTCCTCATCGTAGCCTTCATACTCGTCCGCTGAGGCGACGCCCGCCGTGCCGAGCATCAGGGCACAGGACGCTATGACTGCAAAAGCCTTGAACCAATGTTTCATATTGAATCTCTCCTTTTTGATGTCTGGAAATTTTCCTTGCTTGTATTATCGCAAAGGCAGGAGAGAACTTCAATAAATTCGGGAAAAGTGACGAAATCTTGCAGGAAAGTGCCGTCGGGCGTCAGCCGCTCTTGTTTTCGTGCAGCGGCAGATGGAGCAGGATGCTGAACCAGCCGTCCTTTTGCTCCGTGAAGTATTCCGCACCGTATTTTTTCGTGAAGTCCAGCAGGGAGCGCGTGCCGTAGCCATGTCCCGGCAGGGATTCCCTGCTCTTGGGCAGCCCGTTTGCCGTCAGCGGCACGGGGGCGCTGCGGCGGTTTTCGATGGCGAGAAAAAGCCCTCTGCCTTGCGCACGAGCTAGAATCCGGATGCCGCGCGCTGCTTTCTCCTCTTTTTCTTCCGCATGGATTGCGTTTTCCAGAAGGTTGCAGAGGACGAGCGAGAGGTCGATTTCTGCGGCAAAGGAAGGCGGCACGTCCACCTTCGTCTCAATGGGGATGCCCTTTTGCCGCGACTGCTGCACGTAGACGGAGAGAGCCGCGTCGATCAGGGGATTGGCTGCGAAATGCTCGGCGTGCGTCGCATCGATTTGCTCGTTGATGCTGCCGATGAGCTTCATGGCAGCTTCGTCCTCGCCGTGTGAGATGAGGTCGGCGAGCATCTTCGAATTGTGGCGGAGGTCGTGGCGCACGAGAGCCAGGCGTCTTTGCTTGTCCTGCAGGGAGCGCGTGTATTCGCCGATGGAATTCATGCGCGTCAGGAGAGCAAGGTTGCGCTCGGTCGTCGCCGCCTGCCGGAGGATTTGCTCGAGGCCACGCCAGGCGGCGAGGGAGATGAGGATGCCGGAGATGAACAGAAGCAGGCGTGCCGGGAGGTGATGGAGAATGAGCAGCTCCTCCGAGATCGAAAAGTAGATGTCGTGGAAGAACATGAGAAGCGGCAGCGGGCAGATGTAGAGCCAGAAGCGGTCGGTGCTGATCGTGGAAAAGCGCAGGAAGATCTGGCGGAAGAAAGGCAGCACAAAGGGGAAGACGGCGAGATAGAGGAGGAGGTATAAGGCGCAATAGAAGGCGAAGCAATCAAAGAAACCGTCAAGCCCGGCATACAGTATCGTGAGAAGGACGGCGGCTGTCGAGATCGCGGCCGCAAGGAGGAATTGTATGCCGAGGATGAAGAAATGCTGTGCGGCATACGGCCGGATCCGGCAGAGGTTCAGCAGGAAGTAAGGAAGAAAACCGAAAAAGAAGAAAATGATCTTGAAGGTATGGAAGGAAAAGGGCAGGGCGCCGGAAAAAAAGAGCAGCAGGGAAAGTGTGAGCTCAAAGACAAAGATGGCGGCGTAGGTGAGAAAAAGAGTATGGCGCTGCTTTTCCGTGAGCACCGTCCGAAACGGCAGATAGCGGAGGTATACGGACGGCAGAAGCGTGAGGAAAAACAGAGAGGTCTTGAGGATGATCATGAAATTGCTTTCGGGCATGGCAAATCCTCCATTGGTATGATTCTCTGCTGTCTGGTTTTGTGGTATTATACGATAAGCGGCTTGGTTCGTCAAATATTTCACGGGATGCATAAGGATGCGGCGGAAGAGAAGAAGGGAGCTGGAAGGATGCGGATTGCCATTGTGGACGATGAGGCGGAAGTGCGCGAGACGGCGCGGCAGCATCTTGCAAAAATATTCGGCAAGTACTGGCCCGAGGAGACTGCCGTCGTGCAGTTCGATCTCTTCGATTCGGCGGAAAGCCTCTTGGCCTGTTTCGGCCGGCAGCTTTATGACCTCGTGCTTCTCGACATCCTCATGCCCGGTCTCGGCGGCATGGAAGCGGCGCGCCGCCTCCGTGCGGCAAGCGCCGACGTGGGCATCATCTTCCTCACGAGCAGCGAGGCGTATTTGATGGAAGGCTATCGCGTCTTTGCCGACGGTTACTTCCTCAAACCCATGGGAGCGGATGAGGAGGCCTTCCAGGCTTCCCTGCAGCGGGTGTTTGCGCGCCGCGCCAAGGCGAGGCGTGCGCTTTCCGTGCGGTATAACGGACGCGCCCTGGATCTGCCGTTCAAGAAGATCTGCTATGCCGACATCGACGGCGGCAGGCTGCGCATCGTTCTCGAGGGGCAGGATTTTCGCTTCACGCGCCCGTTCACTTACGAATGGGTGGCGGAGCGCCTCTTGACGGACAAGCGCTTTCAGGAATGTTACCACCGCATCCTTGTCAACATGGACATGATCGAAAGCATGGAGGCGGAGGATTTCGTTCTGACAAACGGCACGCGCCTGCCCATCAGCCAACGCCGCCGCAGTGCCGTCCGAACCGCCTATATGCAGTATCTATTGAACAAGTAGGGCGCCTGCCCTGCCAAGGGCCGGCAGGAGGAGGCGTCTTCACATTTGTTTGCCGCGTCACTTTCAGGTAAGAAGTCGTCACTTTCTGCAATTTTATTGCAGGGAGTTTTTTTTTTTGCCATAATCAATTTTAGGGAAGCGGGCAGCGCCCGGGGAAGAAGGCACCTGTCCGGTGGTTCCCACAGGTTTTGCAGCGGGTTTCCCGGAAGCCTGAAAACAGTTTTTATAGGGGGATGAAAAATGAAGAGAAAGATGATGTCGGCAAGACGGCTGCTGCTTCCGTTTGTCGCCATACTGGCGATGTTCCTCGTCGCGGGCTGCGGCGACAAACCGAAGGACACGGCGGACAAGGCTGTCCTCGCCTACGCAGAGCTTTACGCCTACGGCGACACGGACAAGACTGAGGCTACGGGCATGACGAAGGAGCAGAAGGAGAAGATCAGCGAGGCGCTCTTGACCGAGGTCGATCAGATGTTCCAGAGCATGATGCTCAGCGAGAACAATGCCGTTGCCGTCACGAATTACTATGTCGCTGACCGCAAGGCGAATATGAACCTCAAGGCGAAGGTCAAGAAGGACGACAGCGAGAATCCCGTCGTCGAGCTTACGGCAACGCCGGTTGACAAGGCAGAGCTGGACAAGCTCCTGCAGACGAACGAGGATCTCCTCGCTTTGGGCGTCGTCCTCGGCATGGCGCAGCAGCAGGGCGTCGACGTCCGCAACGATGCCTCCTATCAGCAGGGCGCGATGGACGTCTTGCGCAAGTTCATCGACGAAATTCCCTATGATGAGGAAAAGACCCTCGATGTGCCGTGCCAGCTTGTGAAGAGCGATGACGGCAAGACGCTGCACTGGGCGCCGAAAGATCCGAAGGCGATTCAGAAGTTCCTCGACGGAGAGAAATAAGCGTCGCCCTGAAGATCAGGGAATAAAGGAAGTCCGGGAACCGCAAAGGAGGGAGCGCAGGCCATGAAGCATCTGTGCCGCATGCTGCGTCCTTTCCTGGCGGTTCTTTTTCTTGTGCTCGTTCTGGCAGGCTGCGGCGGCGGAAAAGTGACGAAGGCTGGCTCGAGTTTCCCCGACGCCTATGACAAGGATGATACGTGGCTCGTTTCCTGGTATATTTGCGGCTCCGACCTTGAGTCTGAGATCGGCGCAGCATCAACCGACATCGGGGAGCTCGCGGACGTCGATCTGCCGCCCAATGTGCGCGTGCTCATCCTGGCGGGCGGCACGGAAAGCTGGCAGAACGACGAGTTTAAGGACGGCGCGCTGAACCTTTACCTCTGCGATGAGGATGGGCTGCACCGTCTTGAGGATCTGAACGATGCCGATCTGGGCGGCCGCGGTACGCTCGAAGATTTCCTGCGCTACGGCGAGGAGCATTTTCCCGCCGATCATCGCGTCCTCGTCTTTTGGGATCACGGCGGCGGCAGCGCCGTCGGCGTCTGCGCCGACGAGCGCACGGGCAACATGCTGCGCCTCAACGACATTCAAACGGCTCTCACGAACGTCTACGGCAGCGCACCCGATGCGCCGCCTTTCGAGATGATCGGTTTCGACGCCTGCCTCATGGCGAGCTACGAGACGGCGGCGGCGATCGAGGACTACGCGCGCTATATGGTCGCGTCCGAAGAGGTCGAGCCGCACACGGGCTGGAGCTACGACGGCTGGGTCGGCGCTCTGGCGAAGAATCCTGCGATGGGCGGCGCAGGGCTTGGCGAAGCGATTTGCGACAGCTTCCTCGCAGCCTGCGAGGAAGAGGATGTGGCGGAGCAGGCGACGCTTTCCGTCATCGACATCAAGAAGCTCCCCGCGCTCACGGCCGCTTATGACGCCTACAGCCGCGAAGCTCTCGCGCAGGCGGCGCATCTTTCGCCGGCATTCTTCTCCGCGCTCGACCGCGCGGCGCAGAGCGCCGAGAACTACGGCGGCAATACGCGTGAACAGGGCTATGCGAACATGGTTGATCTCGCGGGCCTGGCCCGGGAGACCCAACAGCAGATGCCCCAGAACGCGGCTGCGCTCGCGCAGGCGGTGGACGACGCCGTCGTCTACAAGGTGCACGGAAACTACCGCAGGCGCGGCGGCGGCATCTCATCTTACTACTCCTACGACGGCGACGAAGACGGTTTCGCTCTCTACGCTGAGCAGGATGCGGCGCTGCTTGCACAGAAATGCCTGCTCTACTGCCTGCTTTACGGCGAGATGCCCGAGGAGGCGAAAGCCGTCCTCGCAGGAATGGCGGAGGGGCGTCTCGGTACGCTGCCCGCAGCGCGCCGCCCCATCTTCCATGTCAAAGGTCTTGAGGACAGGGCTGTCGACATCGACGGCAGCGACGGCAGTGCCTTTGTGACACTCAGCGAGAGCGAGATGGATCTCCTCTCGTCCGTGCGCTGCAACCTGATTTACCTAGGCGAAGAAGAGGGCGTGATCCTCTACCTCGGCAGCGATACGAACATCGATGCCGACTGGGACACGGGCGTATTTCGCGACAACTTCGACGGCACATGGCCGATGCTCGACGGACATCCCGTCTACATCGAGATTACCGAAGAAGGTGACGACTACAACCTCTATTCCATTCCCATCAAGCTCAACGGCGAAGAGTGCAACCTGCAGGTCGCCTACAGTTATGACGATGGGACATACCGCATCCTCGGCGCGCGCCGCGAGCTTGAGGAGAACGGCATGAGCGACCGACGCCTGATCCACCTGAAGGCAGGCGATATGGTCACGACGATTCACTATGCGATGTCCGCTTCCGGCGATGATGATGAGTTCACCCCCGTCGAAGTCGATACCTTCCGCCTCGGCAGTCACCCGAAGGTCAAGGACGAAGAAGTCGGCGACGGCAAATACGGCTATATGTTCGAATTCCTCGCGCCGACAGGCGAAAGCGCTCTGTCGAATATGGCTGTCTTCGATATCGCGGGCGGCGGCATCACGACGAGTGTCGAATGAGCGGCAGAGTTTCTGCCGCCGGCATTATTCTGATCATACAATGAACAACAACCAAAGGAGAGATTTATCATGAGCAAAAAAAGTCCTATTCTCGGAGCGATTCTCGGTTTCTTTGTCCTCGGCATCTTCTACAGCACAGGCTTCAACAAGCAGGGCGCCATCGCTGTTGTCGGGCTGATTGTCGTCAGCTGGCTCATCAGTATAGCGGTCGGCCCGGAGCCGGCCGTGCTCGTCAACCTCGTCGGCGCGTTCCTCGGCTACAAGTGGGCGAACGATCACAACGCAGCGATCGGCGGCGGTGAGATGTAGCTTTGCCGCGAAAATGCGAAGCGAGGAGCCGTTCAAGTAAGATTTGACAGAACTATATATTATGCGAAAAGACTGCCATACGGGAAGGCATTTCTTCCGTATGGCAGTCTTTTTATGAAGTGATCAGTGGAAAAGGTCTGCGTGCGTTCCCGTATCCATCAGGGTCAGTGTCAGAATATCGCCGTCGATGCGATAGATGAGCAGCCAATCGGGTTGGATATGGCATTCACGGCATTTGGAGAAATCGCCGCTTAACCAATGATCGGCATATTTTTCAGGAAGCTTTTTGCCGCAGCGGAGCATTTCCACCACATCGCCAAGAAGGGACAGATCCAGGCCGCGTTTTTGGGCGCGTTTGTATCCTTGACGAAAGGAACGTGTGTATTTCAGTTTATACTGCATGGTCATTCTCCAAGGCTTGCTTCAGTTCCTGCCAGTCTTTGTAGGAAGGAACGGTTGGGTCATGCGCTGTTTGCTCGGCCTCTTTTATCGCTTCAAGCAATTCTGCGGAGTATTTTTGTTCCTTTACACTGAAGGGGAGTCCGCGATGAATCAGGCACTGGCGCAGGAATACATTGACCGCCGTGGAAAGATCCAGCCCGAGGTTTTGGAACAGCGCCATCGACTGCGCTTTCACTTCGGGATCCAGACGAATTTGTGCAGATACGGTAGCCATAATATCACCTCCTTGCCTTATTATAGCATATTTGCAGTACAACGTAAACAAATAAAGCGGTATTCGTGCCTTCTGACAGAGTTTTGTCTGCTCTTGCCTCTGTCTATGGAAGGGCTTATTCCGTGACGATCTTTACGCCGTTCGATGTGCCGAGGCGCGTTGCTCCGGCGGCGAGCATGGCTTCCGCGTCGGCGCGGCTGCGGATGCCGCCCGAGGCCTTGATGCCGAGCGCTGTGCCGACTTCCGCGCGCATGAGCCTTACATCGTCTGTCGTCGCGCCGCCCGTGGAGAAGCCCGTCGATGTCTTGACGAAGTCAGCTCCCGCTTCTTTGGCCAGACGGCAAGCGCGGCGCTTCTCCTCATCGGTCAAGAGGCAGGTCTCGATGATGACCTTGGTGAGTGCCTTTCCTTTGGCTGCTTCAACGACAGCGCGGATATCGTCCCGCACATAGGCGTCGTCGCCGTCCTTGAGCCTGCCGACAGGGATGACCAGATCGACCTCCTCCGCGCCGTCCTCGACCGCCTTTTTCGTCTCAAAAGCCTTGACCGCGGACGGCGTCGCTCCCTGCGGAAAGCCGATGACCGTGCAGGTCTTGACGCCGCTGCCCTTGAGTGCGTTTGCGGCGAACGACACCCAGAGCGGGCTGACGCAGACCGAGGCGAAACGATGCGTCTTCGCCTCCTCGACGAGTTTTTCCAGATCCGCCCTCTGCGCATCCGTCCGGAGCAAGGTGTGGTCAATAAATTTCGCCAAATCCATAGAGATCCTCCCCCTGAAGCTGCTGGAATTTTCTACGGCTAAAAGTCTAGCAAAAAAAATGCCGGGAAGTCAAGCGGGAGTGAAGGAATACGGCAGGAGAATCCCTCTGCGCCTTCGCTTGATTTCTCGGGGCTGCATGGTAAATGAAGCGTTTCGGTTCGGCAGACGTGCGGCGCATTTTGTGGCAATCGCGCCGAAAATATGATACCATGGAGGAAATAATGGAAAAAAGAGGCGCTTTCCGCGGCAGATGCGGCGATTTCGATGCCCGGGGAATGTTCATCGAGCCTTGGGGCTGTTCGGCATCGCTTTCCTTGTCGGAGCGGGAGATGCGTTGGAAAAGAAAACTATGGAAAAGGAGGCTCGGAACGATGAAAGCCTTGATCGTCGTTGACGTGCAAAATGATTTTATTTCCGGCGCCCTCGGGACAGCGGAAGCGCAGGAAATGCTGCCGAGGCTGGTGGAAAAAGTCAGGCATTTCGATGGTGCGGTTTTTATGACGCAGGATACGCATGGGCAGGACTACCTGCAAACGCAGGAAGGGAAAAGGCTGCCGATTCCCCATTGTATAAAAGGCACGGAGGGCTGGGAGTTTCCGGCGGCGCTTGAAGCGCTGCGAAAAGAGAAGAATGCCGCGGTTTTTGAGAAGCCCTGCTTCGGCAGTACGCGGCTTGTGGAGGAACTGGTGAAGCTCTATACGGACGGAACGCTGGAATCCGTGGAGCTGGTGGGGATCTGCACGGATATCTGCGTCGTATCCAACGCGCTGATGCTCAAGGCAGCTCTCCCCGAACTGCCGCTTCATCTGGACGCCGCCTGCTGCGCCGGTGTGACGGTGCAGAAGCATGAAGCGGCGCTGGATGTGATGGAGAGCTGCCAGATCATCGTCGAACGGTGAGGCGATGCCGCCTTTGACGGCGGTGCCCGTAAGGGCGTTGCTGAATGTATCGCTGCTTCCTTGATTTTTAACATGAGAATATTTGAGATAATTCAATATGCCCAAAGGGCGATATTGCTCTGAAATGCCCTCTATTGCAGTTCCATAGAGTTATCTGTCACCGTTAAAGATTTCGTTTTCATTGTGACATTCCCATACACTCGATGGAAATTTTGTTATAGTTATATATGGTACCATAAAGAAAACGACAGAGAAAGGAGGCGACTTCCATGGCAGGTGTTACGGTTCCCGTTCATTCGGCGATTATCGATTGGGTTTTACAGAATATCCATGAGGAACAAATGGAGCCTAAGGTGCTCGAGCGGCTTGATGCCTGGAAAAACGGCAAAAAGGTGCCGACGATGAATCAAATAGAAGAAATGAGCAGAAAAACGCATATTCCGGTCGGCTATTTCTTTTTGCAAACACCGCCGCAGGAAGACGTTTCTCTCGTTGAATATCGCACGGTAGGAAGTAAGACAGGGGCAAGGGCGAGCCGCAACCTCATAGACATCCTCGATCAGATGACGGCAATTCAGGATTGGATGCGAGACCAGCTTCAAGCGGACGGCGCGAAACCATTGGCATTTGTCGGAAGCGCTGATGTTCACGAACCTGTGAGCCGCACCGCGCAAAGGATTCGCCGCAGTTTGCATCTCGATATCCGATGGTATGAAGAGGGCAGAAGTGCAGAAGAGAATTTCGGCACACTCAGACACGCTGCGGCGTATTGGTCTTTACCGGAGGAAAGGTCGGCTGCAATACGCGCAGGCTCCTCGATGTCCAGGAGTTTCGCGCCTTCACACTGGTCGATGCCCGGGCGCCGCTCATCTTCATCAATACGGCGGATGCACCGAATGGACGGATTTTTTCGCTTTTGCATGAGACGGCGCACATTTTTTTCGGCGAAAACAGCTTGTTCAATCATGCTGAATGGTCGAGCAGCGCGGTGAGCCTGCCGGAGCAAAAATGCAATGCCGCTGCCTCGGAAATCCTCGTGCCTGAGGAAGAGTTCCGGCGTATATGGAATCCGTCTATGTCGCTCGAGGAAATGACAGATATTGCTGCTCGTCATTTTCGCTGCAGTGAAGCCGTCATCTTGCGACGCGCATACGATGATGGAAAAATTGCACGGGGCGAATACCTTCGCCTGATGTCCATGCAAAAAGCACGGTATCAAAAGATGAAGGCAGAGAAACAGAAGAGCTCCGGCGGAGATTTTTATAATACACTGCTTTCCAATCTGGACCATCGCTTTCTGAGCGCCCTCCATCGTAGTGTCTTACAAGGGAACACACAGGATACGGATGCCTATCGATTGACAGGAACGAACCGGAAAACGTATACGATGGCGATCGCTAAGATGGGAGGCGCGTAAGTTTGGATGAAAAATACCTCATTGACTCCAATAGTCTCATACAGCCTGCACGCGCTTACTATCCTTTTGATTTTGCACCTTCTTTCTGGGGACAGCTGCGCCCGAAAATTTCATTGGATAAAATTGCTGTTTTGGATAAAGTGTATGGTGAGCTTCTGAAAGGTACGGATGAACTTGCGGAGTGGGCAGGAAGCTTGCCGGATTCATGTGTTCTGCCAACGAAGGATGCGCGGATTGCCAAAGCATACACCGATGTTCTGGATTATATTCAGCAGAGCAAAAACTATAATGACGCCGCTCTGCGCCGCTGGTCACAATTCGATATTGCTGACCCATGGTTGATTGCTGCAGCCATGGCATATGGCTATAAGATATTGACTTTTGAGCAATCCGCCGGTATCATAACCGATCCT
>ERZ773065.487-NODE-487-length-22307-cov-3.244338_pt1 | contig 22307 bp, 20 predicted proteins | sample MGYA00580623_ERZ773065 | MGnify/ENA primary metagenome ERZ773065 (study PRJEB29015, sample SAMEA2738017) | human oral metagenome | biome: human oral; feature: human-associated habitat; material: dental | place: China | collected 2047 ... | reverse complement strand
CCGCTGCGTTTCCAAGCGCCTTGGCCGTCGCGGTCCCGGCGGCCGAAGGAGCGGTCTTCGCCTTCGGAGCGGCGGGCGGAACCGAACCCGCGTCCTACCTTGCTTTCGAAGGGCTTGCGGTCGCGCGCATCGCCTCCGCGTTTCGCGTCCCTGCCGAAACCGTTCGAACGTTTCGAATCCTTGCGGCCGAAGCGGTCGTCGGAGCGGTAGCGGTCGTTCTTGCCGCGATCGCTCGATGCGCCCTTGCCGAAGCCTTTGCGCCCGTCATGCTTTTTGAAGGAGGGACGCTCGTCGTCGAACCTGCTCGAGTCGCCGAATCGTTCCCCTTTGGGTGCCTTGGGCCTCTTCGGTTTGGAAAATGCCGCGTAATCGTAGGTATGATCGCCCTTGGGGCGGGGCGAACGTCCGCCGCCGAAGGAGTCGGCCGCCGCGTTCAGGGCTGCGCGATCACGGTCGGATGCGCCTGCGCGTTTCTTTTTCTTGCCGTCTTTCCCGAACCCTTTGCCGTGGTGCTTCTTGTCGCCGTTCTTGCGAGAGCGCTTCTCATCGCGCCCTTCGGCGAATGCCGCATTCGACTTCTTGTTGAACTTGGCGTCGAAATCCGCGTCAAAGCGCTCGTCGCGATGCACGTCCACGTGCTCGAATCCTTCGGAACGACCATCCGCCTTCGATGCTTTGCGGCGGTCCTTCTTCGCCTTTTTGCCGCGGGCGTCGTCGTCGCGCTTTCCGCGCTTGCCGTTGCGACCCCTCTTGCGGTCCTTGTCGCGACCGCGGTCGTCCTTACCGCGTTTCTTGCCGCGTCCGCCGCGCGCGCCCTTTTCATCGTCCACGACGCCGGCGAGCGCATGGTCTTCGCCGACAGGCTCCATCGCATCATCGCTCACGGCGAAATCGAGGACCTCGATGGTCTGATCGATGAATTTCTGGATGCTCTTCAGCAGATTGCGGGTATCGGGCGTGACGAAGGACACGGCGTATCCGCGCGCGCCGGCGCGGCCCGTGCGCCCGATGCGATGGACGTAGTCCTCGGGCATCATGGGCAGGTCGTAGTTGATGACGTAGTCGACTTCGGGCACGTCGATGCCGCGCGAAAGCACGTCGGTGGCGACGAGCACGTGCGTCTTGCCCTCGCGGAAGTTGTCGAGGGCGCGGGCCCGCTGGGCCTGGGAACGGTCCGCATGGATGGCCTCGGTGGCGATGCCGATCTTGCGCAGGCGTTTCGTGCAGTTGTCGGCGCCGCCCTTCGTGCGCGTGAACACGATGACGCGGAATCCGCCGCGTTCCCGGACGAACGAGTTGAGCAGGGCGGGCTTCAGGCGGCGATCGGTCTTGATGACGTACTGGTCGATCAGGTCGGCCACATCGCCGCGATGGGCGATCTCGATGATCTCGGGATCCTTGAGCAGCGAGAACATAACCTTGTCCTGTGAGCGGTCGATGGTGGCCGAGAACAGCAGCGTCTGGCGTTCGACGGGGATGGCATCGACGATTTCGCTGACCTGAGGCCAAAAGCCCATGTCGAGCATGCGGTCGGCCTCGTCGAGGACGAGCTTCTCAACGTTGCCGAGGTCCGCCGCGCCCTGACGCATGAGGTCGAGCAGGCGCCCCGGCGTCGCGATGATGATGTCGGCGCCGGCCCTGAGCTTCTTGATCTGGGGGCCGTATCCGACGCCGCCGAGCAGCACGACGGTGCTGTGGTTCGTGCGGCGGGCGATGGGCGCGCAGGTATCGGCGATCTGCTGCGCAAGCTCGCGCGTCGGCGTCACGATGACCATGAGCGGACCTTCGTCGTCGGCTCGATACCTCAGCTGGTCCAGGGTGGGAAGGGAAAATGCGGCCGTCTTGCCGGTGCCGGTCTTGGCGGCTGCGATGAGGTCGCGTCCTTCGAGCACGACGGGGATGGCCTTCTCCTGAACCGGGGTCGGCTCGGAATACCCGAGGTCGACGACGGCAGAGAGAGCCTTCTCGGAAAGTCCGAGGTCATTGAAAGTAGCTATGATGTTCTCCTTGTAGCGAGTGCGTTCGGGTCGATTCCGCCCGATTGGATAGGGAGCGTGGGGCATCCCGTGAGACAGCACATTATGCCTGTCGCAGGCCGTGTGCGGGGCGTGTACACGCTATAAACATGAAATACCAGATAGGATGTATGAACCTACGCATCGTCCCACGGCGTTCCGCTCTCGGCCTTCCGGTAGGCCGCTTCCGCCTCGCGCTCCTTTTCGCGCAGGGCTTCCTGGAATCCCTTGAGGGGATCGAAGGGCATGAATATCTTCGCGCGCCGGGCCCTGCTCATGCGGGGGCGCGATGCGGCTCTTCGTTTCGGATCATGCACCGCTCCTATGGCCTCCTATCTGTCCGTTCCGTTCGCGTTGCGTGGCGCATTCCAGCAGATCTATGCCTTTGAACAGGGAATTCTTCCCGTATTTCCGCTGGATGCCGACGACGGCTTCCTGACGTCGCCGCTCTTCTTGGACGCTGGCCGCGTGGAAGAGGCCGGGCTGCGTCCGGTCTTCGTCGGCTATGCCGTTGAACGTGATCATGAGGTAGCGGATCGAGCACCTTGGGTCCACGCGATGGCCGAAGACGTCCATGGCGGCATCTATCAAGGCCCGTCGCGAATTCGTGGGGAAGGAAAGCCTCGACGTTCCTCCGTCGTCGAGCATGAGGCCCCGCTCGTTTCTGTCGTACCGCACGCCGAGCGTCAGGGAATCCGCCGTAAGCCCCTGCGCCACCATGTCCGTCGCGCTCGCGTCGCACATCTCCTTGACGACGGTTCGGGCATCCTCGTACGCATAGGGGCGGCTGAGGACCTGGGCGTTCGTGAACGATTTCGAATGCGGCCGATAGGCCTTGATGTCGTCCATCGTGACCGGCTCGATGCCCCAGGCATGGTCGATGAGGATTTCCGCATCCACGCCGAAGATGTTGTAGAGCCTGTCCCGATCGGGGTAGAGCGCGAGCTGGCCCATAGTGTCTATCCCCAGGTCGTGCAGGCGTCGCGCGGTTCCGGCGCCCACGCGCCAGAAGTCGGTGATGGGGGTGTGGTTCCAGAGCGTCGCGCGATAGCGCCCTTCGTCGAGGACGCCGAAGAAATTGGGGCTGCGTTTCGCCGATATGTCGAGCGCGACCTTGGCGAGGAAGAGGTTGGGGCCGACGCCGCAGGTAGCCGGAATGCCTGTCTGCGCCACGATGTCTTCGCGGATGCGTTCTCCCAGCTCGATCGCATCGGTATGGTAATAGGGGAGATAGCTCGTCACGTCTATGAACGATTCGTCGATCGAGTAGACGTGGATGTCCTCCTTCGCGATGTAGCGCAGCAGGATGGCGTAGATGTTCGCGGAGTACTCGATGTAGAGCGCCATGCGCGGAGGCGCCATGAGGTAAGCGAAGGCTTCGGGAATCTCGAATACCCGGCAACGGTTGCGCACGCCTTTCGCCTTGAGGGAGGGCGAGACGGCCAGGCATATGGTCTTGTCCGTTCGCTCGGGGTCGGCGACCACCAGATCGGTCGTCATGGGATCGAGACCGCGTTCGACGCATTCCACCGAGGCGTAGAACGATTTCAAGTCTATGCAGAGATACGAGCGTCCTTCGTCATGCGCGCCGCCTTCCCGGGCACCGTCCATTCCCGACCCCCTTATACGTACAAATGTTCTATATGCATGATACCATGATTCAGGAGGGAGAGAGGGAAAAAGAGGGAGCGGGCATCACCGGGCGCATCGCCTGCATCGCGCGCGAATCGGGTATCGCGAAATCCGCCTGTTCCGTCCGCCGCGGCCCTCGGTGAAACGAGGGCCGCATGCGACGAAGGGCCGCGCGATCGCACAGCCCTTCGTCCGAGCTCAGGAATCCCCGGTGGTCGCCGGACGCGCCTGAGCATGCGCGCCCGCGGGTGGAGCATCGGCGGCTACTCGTCGACCAGATTCGGGTTGAAGCGCAGGCTCAGGCATGAAAGGCCCCCGTCGATCTTGCGGTACTCGGAGGTGTCCACCACGATCGTCTTATAGCCGAGGTCCTGGACCGCCTTGAGCACGGTCGGATAGCCCTCGGGTACGATGACGGTGCCGTTCATCCAGATGCAGTTCGCGCCGTAGGCTTCCTCTTCGGGCACGACGATGCGGTTGTATTGGGCGAATTCAGGCTTGTCGATGAATTCGCCGGAAACCAGCATGTTGTTGTCTTCAAGGTAGTTGACGCCGGTCTTCAGATGCAGCACGAGCTCCAGCGGCACCTCGACGCACGCAAGGCCCCAGCCTTCAAGGATTTCGGCGAACTGACGGATGCCCTCTTCGTTGGTACGGGCGGAGCGGCCCACATAGAACGTGTCGCCGACCATCATGACGTCTCCGCCTTCGAGCGTGCCGGGCGACACGATGTGTTTGATATGGTCGTCGTCGAAGAACTGGCGGATGGTGGGTTCCATTTCCTTGGCTTCGCCGTTGCGGCTGCCGGCGCCCGGATTGTCGATGATCGCGCCCTTGCGGGTGATGACCGCGGTGTCTTCGACGAAGCAGGAATCGGGATATTCCTCCATCGCGGGAAGGACGGTGACTTCGACGCCGCACTGCTTCAGGGCTTCGATGTAGGCGTCGTGCTGGACGAGCGCCTTTTCATAGATGGGTTGGCCGAGCTCGGGCGCGCTGGTGATGCCGTCGCACAGCGATGCTCCGGGGCGGCGAACGATGACGTTGGTGAAGTTCATGTCCTATCCTCTCTCAACGGATGCGCTTGCAGCCTTCGGCACGTCTTCGCAAGCGCTTTGCACGCCCATGATTGTATACCCTCTAGATGAATAAAATACGGAATAATTCACGTAATTTTGCATAAAAAGACCGTTAAACCCAGGTTAAACCCGAATAAATATGCATGATGGCATACGAAAACCGCCATGGGCCGCGGATTATGGTACCGCGTCGGCGCCATGGATGCGACGAAGCCGTGCGAACGGATTCGCGTTCGCTGCCGGCAATTCGTTCTTTACATCGCAGCCATTCTTCGCGCTGAGGGAGAGCCCCTACGATTCCGAGCCGGTGATGCCGTTCACGATGGAGCTCACGATGCTGATGATGATGCTCGCGAAGAATGCCGACCCGAAATTCGTGATCACGAAACCCACGTCGAACAGCCCGTTGGCGATGCCGGATGCAAGGTAGAGGACGACGGTGTTGATGACGAGGTAGAAGATGCCGAGCGTGAGGACGGAGAAGGGTAGGCTCACGATCTGCAGGATGGGCTTGACCGAGACGTTGAGCAGCGCGAGCATGAGCCCTACGATAGCGACGGCCACCCAGGTGCTCGTGGTGTTGTCCAGGCCGATGCCGGGGACGATCCACAGCGCCGCGGCGACGGCGATCGCGGTGGCGATCCAGCGTCCGATGAAACCCATGGTTCTGCTCCTTCAGCGTGTTTCAGGGTCGAGCGCGCTCGACGTGCGTTTCCGGGATTATCGCACGTGCGCGGAAGCATGGGGCTGTTCCGGTCCAAGCGTTGCGCGACCGTGAACGAGCGTCGCGTCGCGGTCGGGTCACGTGCGCTGCGCTACAATGCACCGCATGACCGAAGCCCCCGCATATTCCTGTCCTATAGACCGCCGCTGCGGAGGATGCACCGAATTACGGGTGCCCTACGCCCGGCAGCTCGCGCGCAAGCGCGAAGCCGTCGCACGCCTGTTCGCCGAATTCGATGGGCTCGAGGTGGCGCCCGTGCTCGGCATGGATGTGCCGCTGCACTATCGGAACAAGGTCGTCTCGCCCTTCGTGGGCGTCTACGATCGCAAGGCGCGTCGCCGGCGCATCCTCTGCGGCATGTACGAGCGCGGCACGCATCGCGTCATCGATTCGAGCGAATGTCTGATAGAGAACCAGGTCGCCAAGGCGATCATCCAGTCCGTCCGCCAGCTTATGCCGAAGCTGCGCATCGAGCCGTACGACGAAGATGCCGATGCGGGCTTCCTGCGCCATGCCCAGGTGCGCGTCGGCCATGCGTCGGGCGAGGTCATGGTCACGCTTGTGACGCGGGACGAGGCATTTCCCACAGGAAAGCGCCTCGCACGGGAGCTCGTGCGCCGGCATCCGCAGATCACGACCGTCGTGCAGAACGTGAATACGCGGCGCACCAACGTCATCATGGGCGACAAGGAACGCACGATCTACGGCCCCGGCTTCATCCTGGACGAGCTGTGCGGGCTGAGCTTCCGCATTTCGTCACGGTCGTTCTACCAGGTGAATTCAGAGCAGACCGAGGTGCTGTACCGAACCGCCGTCGAGATGGCGGGCCTGACGGGCGAGGAGACCATCCTCGACGCGTACTGCGGCACGGGCACGATCGGGCTTGTGGCGGCGAAAGGAATCGACGGGAAGCCCGGTGCCAAGCACTTGATCGGCGTCGAGGAGCGAATGGATGCCGTGGCCGATGCGCGCACTAACGCGCGGCACAACGGCATCGGGTCGGCCGAATTCTTCGCCGACGACGCGGGCGCGTTCATGCGACGGCTTGCTGCGGAAGGCGGGTCGGTCGACGCGGTGTTCATGGATCCTCCGCGCGCAGGGGCGACGCCCGATTTCCTGAAGGCGGCGTGCCTGCTCGCGCCGCGGCGCATCGTGTACGTATCCTGCAATCCTGCGACGCAGCTGCGCGATGCCCGATACCTATGCGACCACGGATATCGTCTGGATACGCTGCAGCCGGTCGATATGTTTCCCCATACCGAGCACGTGGAAACGATTGCGGCGCTGTCACGCAAGGCGGATTGAAAACGCATCGAGAATCTTGAATTCGACAGAAAAGGCGCGATGCCATGCATGAGATCAATATCCGAAAAATAAGCGTGATAGATCATGGTTTCAGCGGTTTTGCCGCCAAAGGACGTCTGTCGTCTCAACATGGCGTGGTCATCATTCTAGGCGGGGAGTCCGTCATGCTTCCATTTCTGAAAGCAGGCAAGGCCATGGCGAAAAAATTCGCCGAAGAAGGCTTCTTTGCGGTGTCGGTTTCTCTTTTTGGAGCCAAGGGGCTTCCTGATAGCCCGGATCAAGTTCCTCTGGAATATGCGTTAGCCGCAGTCGACTATGTAAAAAAAGTCGAGAAATGCACGAGAATCTCAGTATTCGGCATGTCGATGGGCAGCATTGTTGCATTGGGGACTGCCGTGTACCGCGAAGATGTCGATGACCTTATCATGATGTCCCCCTCCCACGTAGCTTTCGAGGGTGTGTCGCGAGATAAGAAAACCATGAAAGGGCGAAGCTTCCTGACATTCAATGCCAATGATATTCCGTATGTGCGCGCAGACTTTTCCAAGTATAAAATGCATGAGGCCTATGAGAACGCCTATGCCGATAAAGAAAGAGAAGCATCTGCCAGGGCGGCGCTTCCGATCACAGAAGCAAAGTCCAGGGTTCTTCTGCTGGCAGGTGAAAAGGATTCGTTCTGGCCGTCTGCGTATTCCGTTCGGCTTTTATACGATCTGCTGGAAAAATCCAAAGCAGAGCATTCTTTCAGCAAGGTGATATATCCCGAATACGGGCACCTGCTTCCGCTGAAAAAAGAGGTAATGCATCAGGTCTTCTCGTGGCTGAAGGAGACAGCACCGTCCCCCGCCTGCTGAACTCGACGTCAGCCGTCGCGACCACGTTTTTCCTCTCAGAGCCGGTGCATGCCATGACGTTGTGCATGCAACATTCGACAAGCCGCAGCTTCAGGGAATCCTTCCGCCTTGTCGCGTGGAAAGCGTAAACAACCTGCTGACATTCAACGCCTCGTCCCTATGGGTGCCGGTACTGCCCGTGAGCCCGCGTGTTCCTCCCGTACTGGATCGCGAACTTGGGGCAACTGTGCAGGCAGCGAAGGCACGCAAAGCAGCTTTCCTTAGCCCAGGTCGGCATCCCGTTGCGCATCTCGATAGCCTGCGCCGGGCAACGTTTGGCGCAAAGACCGCAGCCGATGCACGTCTCGTCCACCGTGAAATGAGAAGTCCTGCGCATGCTCAGGTGGTGGAGGTGCATGGCGGGCGCCGCGATCCTCGGTGTCCTCGGGCCGCACCAGTCGCCGCTCTCGCGGGCGACGACCTTGCCTATCACGTCGTCGATCAGCGGTTCCGCGTCGGCGACCGTCTCGGCGACCCTTTCGGGATCCGACAGGTCGAAGATGGGCGTCCAGGTGTCCGGCATGCGCACGGAGAACCCCGCATCGAACGGCGCGAAGGGACGACCCGGACCATCTTCTGCGCCACGGGGTACGTGCGCCCGGGCGTGGTGTAGTACGTGGCCACGAAGAACGCGTAGGGCTTGCAGGGCGCCTCGGCGTCCAGCCGTCCTAGGAACGCAGAGACAGGGGTGGGCAACTCCCAGGCGTAAGTGGGCGACACGAAGCCCAGCGCTTCTCCATCCGCGAGGGTTATATGCGGGTCAAGTCCCTCGATGGACACGGCTTTGTCGCCCGTCGCCTTCGCTATGCGCTTCGCTACGTGCTTGCAGTTGCCTGTGGCCGAGAAGTAGAGGATCATCGCGCGTCCTCTTCCTCCTCGGCGGCCCTGGCTCGGGCGAGCGCGTCGCCGACCTGCACGGCGAGCGCCGCGAAGCGGGCCCACATCGCCGAGTCGACGTCGGCGCTGTAGAAGTTCATGGTACCGACCTTCTCCATCCGCACAAGCCCCGCCTCGTGAAGCGTGCGCAGGTGGTGCGACACTGCCGGGCGCGACAGGTGCGTGCACTCGGTGATCTCGCCCACGCGCATCGATTCGCCGTCGTTCGCCAGCAGAGCCGCCACGATGAGCTGGCGATTGGCGTCGCCGAGCGCCGAAAACACGTCGCGCAGCCCCTCGAAGCCTCCCGCGAGCGCCTGGCGCCTGCGGATGCATTCCTCTTTGTCCACGTCTACCTCTTTCGTTCGCCTATGCGAACCATTAAAGCACCTGGGCACCGCCGCGTCAGCATCGGTAAAGCAAACCGAGACGGATGCACGGCGGGATTGCGACGCAGTCGGACGCTGCCTCCTGAGGACGGACAACGAGTTTGGGGCAGTTCTTCTATGGAGACCATTTTGAGCGAAGATGGCGAAGGCTGCGGTTATGCTCATGCGTATTCATGCAAATTCGATTGTGCACAATCTTTTTGAGGAAAACGGCTCATGAGAAGCTCTGGAATGTAGGGAAACGAACGCATACCTGAAACGAAACGGAGAATCCCATGCTCGTCGCGATCTACGGCGGCATCACGAGCAATCCCTCCATCATCCTCAAGCAAGGCGGTCTCGCCATCGTCGGCCTGGTTCTTTCCATCGTCTGCCTGGCGCTGGGCGTTGCCTAAATCCCTCCGCCGACCCATGTGCATAATCGAGGCACCCTGCGCGGAGCGCTTTCCCTCTCCGAATCCCTCCTGCGCGCCATCCGCGCAATGGTAAGATGGGGCGCACGCGACCGCGCTTCTCCAAGGAGTGATTCCATGTCCTTATCCATCGGCATCGTCGGATTGCCCAACGTGGGCAAGTCCTCGCTGTTCACGGCCCTGACCAAAAAGGGAGGCCTCGCGGCCAACTATCCCTTCGCCACGATCGACCCGAACGTCGGCATCGTGGCCGTGCCCGATGCACGCCTGGACGCGCTCGCTGCGATCGACCATCCGGCCAAGATCGTGCCGGCGACGGTCGAATTCGTGGACATCGCAGGCCTTGTGGCCGGCGCCAGCCAAGGGGAGGGCCTGGGCAACAAGTTCCTCGCGAACATCCGCGAAACCGATGCCATCTGCGAGGTCGTGCGGTTCTTCTCCGACCCCAATGTGGAGCACGTCGCGCACAAGGTCGATCCGCGCAGCGACGTCGACACCATCAAGACCGAACTCATCCTGGCCGATCTCGGCACGCTCGAACGCGCCATTCCGCGCCTGGAGAAGGAAGCGCGCCGCGACAAGGCCGGCGCCTTCAAGCTCGAAGTCGCGAAGAAGGTCGCCGAAGGCCTGAACGAAGGCCATCGTGCCCGCACGCTCGGCCTGTCCGTCGAGGAAGCCGCGGCCGTGAAGGATCTGTGCCTGCTCACGATGAAGCCGATGATGTACATCGCGAACGTGGACGAAGGTTCCGTCAATGTCGAGCTCCCGGAGATCGACGGGCAGCGCCCCGTTCCCATTTCCGCCAAGATCGAAGCCGATCTTTCCGAGCTGGATGCGGAAGACGCGCAGATGTTCATGGAAGAGCTCGGTATCGAGGAAGGCGGGCTCGCACGTCTCATTCGTGCAGCATACGGCCTGCTCGGACTTCAGAGCTACTTCACGAGCGGGGAAACCGAGACGCGCGCGTGGACCATTCCCGTCGGCGCGAAGGCGCCGCAGGCCGCCGGCGTCATCCATTCCGACTTCGAGCGCGGCTTCATTAAGGCCGAGACGGCCTCGTTCGACGACTACGTGAGCCTCGGCGGCGAGGCCGGTTGCCGCGCGGCGGGCCGCCTGCGCCAAGAGGGCAAGGACTACGTCGTGCAGGACGGCGACGTCATGCACTTCAAGTTCAACGTCTAGGGCATGCCGTCCGTCGATGCGCGCGGCGCATCCGCCTCGTCGTCCCATTCCCGTCGCGCCTCCATGGACGACGCGAAGGCAGCGCTGCGCAAGTACTATGGGTACGATAGTTTCAGGCCTGGCCAAGAGGCATTGATTCGCGCCGTGCTCGAAGGGCGCGACGCGCTCGGCGTCATGCCGACGGGCGCGGGCAAGTCGCTCACGTACCAGATCCCCGGCATCGTCATGCCGGGGCTGGCGCTCGTCATCTCGCCGTTGGTGTCCCTCATGCACGATCAGGTGCGCGGGCTGGTCGACGCCGGCGTGCGCGGGTCGTATATCAACTCGAGCTTCTCGCCGGCCGTGCAGGCCGAGATCATGCGCCGCGCCCGCGACGGCGCGTACGACCTCATGTACGTCGCGCCCGAGCGCCTGTCCGACCCGGCGTTCCGCAGCTTCGTCATGGGCATGGAGGTTCCCCTCATCGCGATCGACGAAGCGCATTGCGTGTCGCAGTGGGGTCAGGATTTCCGACCTTCCTACCTGGAGATCCTTGAATTCATCGACGCATACGGCGTCGCCCGCGGGGCTCGTCCGCCCGTCATCGCGCTCACGGCCACGGCCACCGAAGAGGTGCGCGACGACATCGTGCGCCTTGCAGGGTTGACGGATCCCGAAGTCGTGGTCACGGGGTTCGACCGTCCGAACCTGCGCTTCTCCGTCGAGCAGATGAACCCGAAGGCCAAACGCATGCGCATCGCGTCGTTCGTTGCCGCGCATCGGCGCGAAAGCGGCATCGTGTACTGCGCGACGCGCCGCGAGGTGGAGGAAACGGCGACGTTCCTGCAGGAGCATGGCTTCTCGGCGGCAGCGTACCACGCGGGGCTCTCGCCGGCCGAGCGCACCGAGAACCAGAAGCGGTTCATCGACGACGACGCGCTCGTCATGGTGGCGACGAACGCCTTCGGCATGGGCATCGACAAGTCGAACGTGCGCTATGTGATCCACAACAACATGCCCAAGAGCCTGGAGGCGTATTACCAGGAGGCCGGCCGCGCCGGTCGCGACGGGGATCCGTCGGAATGCCTGCTGCTCTGGTGCGACAAGGATATCTCCACGTGCCGCTACTTCATCGACACGCCGATCGAGAACGGCAATCTGACCGAAGAGCAGGCGCGGGCGGTGCATGCGGCGCAGGTCAAGCTTCTGAATGCGATGATCGCCTACTGCCGCACGACGGGATGCCTGCGCAGGTGCATGCTCGCCTACTTCGGCGACGACGTGCCGGCCGATCCGTGCGGGAACTGCTCGAACTGCCAAGGGGATTTCGCTTCGATCGATATGACGCAGGTCGCCCGCGCCTGCGTTGCATGCGTGCGCGAATTGGGGTATCCGTATGGCAAGACCGTCATCGCCGACGTGGTGCGCGGGTCGAAGAGCCAGAAAGTGACGGACGGCGGATTCGATGCGCTGCCGAGCTACGGGAGCGTGCGTGCGACGGCGTCTGCGGTGAAGGACGTGATCGAGCTGCTGGCGACCGAGGGCGTGCTGGACATCTCCGCGGGCCAGTACCCGACGGTCGGGCTGGGAGCTCGCGCCGGGGCCGTGGACGCGGAGGACTTCTCGCTTTCCGTGAAGGTGCCGCGGCGCACGCCCGATGCGCAGGCCGACCATCTGCGGAGGCCGGGGTCGGTCGGATCGTTCGCCTCCGTGGGCGCAGGTGCGGGCGTCGGGTCGGACGCGCTGTTCGAGCGTCTGCGCGCGTTGCGCAAGAACATCGCCGCCGCACGCGGGCTTGCGCCGTACATGGTGTTCACCGACCGCACGCTGCACGGCATGTGCGACAGGATGCCTTCGACCGAGATGGAGATGCTCGAGGTCAACGGCGTGGGCGCGCGCAAGATGCGCACATACGGCGATGCCTTCCTCGCCGAGATAGCCTCCTGGCGTCAAGAGATGTAGGGCAGGCGAGGATCCGGGGGCGCGGCAGCATCCTCACAGGTCGTTCAGGAGCGCGTCCAAGGTCGGCCACAAAGACGAACCTTCCGGCGCGTCGACCGCGTCCTCGTAGAAGTACCACCAGAAGTATCCTCCGACGTAACGGGGGCCTACCTGCGCGGCGATATCGTCGTGGAGCCCGTAGTAGTAGGTTGCCAGACGCTCTTTCTCGGGCATCGAAGGGTCCGACGCAAGTCCGTCGTCGACGCCTTGGGCCCCGATCTCTCCTATGCCCAGGCAGGCGTCAGGGTATATATCGCCGAGGCCGTTCAGCGCAGAGGCCAGTTCTCCGGCGCTCGGGTGCTGGGCGGGCGAGCACGCCGTTTCGTAGACCGAGAGGAAGACGCAGTCCACGTCGGGAACGCTTGCCGCCGCCTGCCGTGCATAGGGGAGGGTCGCCTCCCAGGGCTGATCGAAGCAGTCGTGAGAGGACCAATAGTTGAAGGTGACGGCGGTTCTGCCGCCGGCTGCGCGAACCACGTCGTAGGCGGCGCGCGCTTTGGCGTTGATCTGCGATGGGGAGCTTCCGGCCCAGCTGCCGTTCAGCTCGTTGCCGATTTCCCAGAGCGCGATGTCGTCGCCGAAGGCGTCCATCGCGTCCTGGGTGCGCTTCGCGATCCATGAGGCCGAGCGATCGGGGAGATCGGTGGAATCGATCACCTGGATCATGATGTCGGCGTGCGGTTTCAAGGCCGCGACCGCTCGCACGCAGTCTTCGAGCGGACGTTCGGAATCCATGATAAGGCGTACGGTCAGGCGGTTCGCGCTCGATGAAAGGACGGCTGCCGTTTCTTCGATGTCGTCCAGGGAGTCGACGGTGACGCCGCGCAAGATGCGGGACGGCATATCGGTGCCGCCGCGCGTGTGCGATGCGCAGGCGCTCGTCGCGACGGCGGCTGCGCCGGCAAGCGTTGCAGCGGCGGAGATCGTGAGGAATCTGCGGCGGCTGAGATCGGGAATCGCGGGCACCTTCCCTCGACTGGCAGGAGCGGGCTGACGGGCGCCTCGATTGTACGTGCCGGCAGCCAGGAGCGCAAACATCGAAGGTTCCTGCGCATCGCGTTCTTCGCGAGGCTTGCGTACGGGCATGGAGGCGACAGCGACGGAACGCTCCGACCGTCTTCGCTCTGCCTCCATTTGCTATCATGTCAGGTTGCAACACGTGCGCCCGGGCGTTTTCGCCCGAAGCGCGGCCGCGGCCGTCCGGCAGCACCTACGAGGCGGCACGGAAGGATTCCATATGCCGAACTATCTGACCGAGGAAGACGTGCGCTCCATCGCCACGTACGCGCGCGTCGGCCTGGACGACGCCGAAGCCGCCCAGATGACGGTCGACCTCAACAACATCATCGATACGCTTCAGCCCATTCGCGGGTTCGACCTCGATAGCGTCGAACCCACATTCCACCCGATCGGATCGCTGTCCAACGTGATGCGCGAAGACGTCGAATCCGGCGCGTCCTTCACGCAGGAAGAGGCCCTTGCGAACGCGCCCAAGCAGCAGGACGGCTGCTTCCTCATTCCCGCGATCCTGGGCGGAGGCGATCAGTGATGGCGCACCTGACCGATATGACCGCGGCCCGCATCCACGAGGGGCTCGCCTCTCAGGAATTCTCTGCGCGCGAGGTCGCGCAGGCGCATCTCGACCATATGGATGCCGCCGAGCCCAAGATCCACGCCTTCCTCGAGCGCACCGATGCGCTTGCGCTCGATGCCGCCGACCGCATCGATGCCGCCATCGCCGCAGGCACGTTCGCCGATCTGGGCCCGCTTGCCGGCGTTCCCGTCGCGTTCAAAGACAATATGAACCAGAAGGGCACGCATACCACCTGCGCGTCCCGCATGCTCGAGAGCTACGTCGCGCCCTATACCGCCACCTGCGTGCAGCGCATGCTCGATGCGGGCTGCCTGCCGCTCGGCAAGCTCAACATGGACGAGTTCGCCTTCGGCTCCTCGACCGAGAACTCCGCGTTCGGCGTCACGCGCAATCCGTGGGACCTCGCCCGCGTGCCCGGCGGGTCGTCGGGCGGTTCGGCCGCCGCGGTCGCCGCGGGCATGGCTCCCGTCACGTTGGGCTCCGACACAGGCGGCTCCATCCGCCAGCCGGCCGCCTTCTGCGGCGTCGTGGGCGTGAAGCCCACCTACGGCATGGTGTCGCGCTACGGCGTGGTGGCCTTCGGCAGCTCTCTTGACCAGGTGGGTCCGTTCGCCCGCACGGTTGCCGACGCCGCGTCGGCGCTCGATGCGCTCGTGGGCCGCGATCCGCTGGATTCCACGTCTCAGGATGCGCCGGCCGGCTTCGCGCAGGCGGCCGCCCAGGATGTGCGCGGCATGCGCGTGGGCATCGTCCGCGCTTTCATGGAAGCTTCCGGCCTCACGTCCGAAGTCGCATCCCGCACGGCCGAGGCGGCGCGCGCCCTCGAAGCCGCCGGCGCGACCCTCGTCGATGTCGAACTCCCGCATTCCGAAGCCGCCATCAGCGCTTACTATGTGCTCGGTCCCTGCGAGGCATTCTCGAACCTCGCGCGTTTCGATTCCGTGCGCTACGGCGCCTGCGAGCCCGGCCATGCCGATCTGGGCGCTCAGCAGGAAGCGAGCCGTGCCGCCGGCTTCGGCCCCGAGGCCAAGCGCCGCATCCTTCTGGGAAGCTACCTGCTCTCCGCCGGCGTCTACGATCGGTACTACTATCCGGCGCAGCAGGTGCGCACGCTCATCACTCAGGATTTCGCCCGCGCGTACGAATCGTGCGACGTCATCCTGATGCCGGCCAGCCCGCATGCCGCGTTCGAATTCGGCGCGTTGTCCGACCCGGCGCAGATGTATCTGTCCGATATCTTCACCGTGCCCATCAACATCGTGGGCAACGGCGGCATGAGCGTGCCGGTCGGCCTAGGTGCCGACACGGGCATGCCCATCGGCGTGCAGCTCGTGTCTCCGCAGTTCGAAGACCGGAATATGTTCCGTGCGGCCGCGGCTCTGGAACGCGCGTACGGCGCGGCCGGCGTCGCCCCCGCGTTCAAGGCAGGTGAGTAGCGTGAAGGCGCTCGAAGAAGTCCTCAAGGACTGGGAGGCCGTGATCGGCCTGGAGATCCATGCCGAGCTCACGACGCTCGATACGAAGATGTTCTGCGGATGCAAGCTCGAGCACGGCGCCGCGCCCAACACGCATACGTGCCCCGTGTGCCTGGGCCTTCCCGGCGCGCTTCCGGTGCCCAACAAGGCGGCCATCGAATCCATCGTGCTCGCCGGCCTGGCGACGAACTGCGACATCGAGAAGCACTCGATGTTCTACCGTAAGAACTACATGTATCCCGACATGGCCAAGAACTTCCAGACGACGCAGGGCCCCATCGCCTTCTGCATGCGGGGGAGCCTGGACCTCGAGGTCGACGGCGCAGGCGTGGCCGAACGCATCGATGTGGACGGCCTTGGGCCGGGCGAGAGCCGCGGCAACGTCACGATGACCGACGACGGCTACGTCGCGCACGTGGGCATCACGCGCATCCATATGGAAGAGGATGCCGGCAAGATGGTGCATATCGGCGGCGACGAAGGACGTATCGCCGGGGCGACGCACAGCCTGGTCGACTACAACCGTGCAGGCATGCCGCTCATAGAGCTCGTGACCGAGCCCGACCTGCGCACGCCCGAGGAAGCACGCCTGTTCATGGAGAAGCTGCGCCAGATCTATCTGGCCATCGGCATTTCCGACTGCTCGATGGAGGAAGGATCCATGCGCTGCGACGGCAACGTGTCGCTTCGTCGGCGCGGAACGGCGCAACTGGGCACGAAGACCGAGCTCAAGAACATGAACTCCTTCAAGAACCTGCACGACGGCCTGGCCTTTGAGATCCGCCGCCAGGCGGAGGTGCTCGAAGAGGGCGGCATCATCTATCAGGAGACCCGCCATTGGGATCCCACGGCCAAGCGCACGATCGTCATGCGCGTGAAAGAAACGGCCGACGATTACCGCCTGTTCCCCGAACCCGACTTGGCCCCCTTCGACCTGTCCGACGAATTCATCGAAGGCGTGCGTACGCGCCTGCCCGAACTGCCCGACCAGAAGAAGCGCCGCTACCGGGACGCCTTCGGGCTGTCCGCCTACGATGCGCGCCACCTGATCGAGCATCGCGCGACCGCGGATTTCTTCGAGGCCGCGATGGCCTGCGCGAACGACGTCTCGCTCGCTAAGCCGCTCGCGAACCTGGTCATCAACGACGTGACCGCGCGCATGAATGCGGATGCCGATTTCGACCTGGCTTCGTCTCCGCTCACGCCGCAGCGCGCATGCGATCTGGTGAAGCTTCTGGCTGCCGACGACATCTCGTCGAAGCAAGGCAAGGAGGTCTTCGCCGCCATCATCGACGAAGATGCCGACCCGGCCGCCATCGTCGAAGCGCGCGGCATGAGGCAGGTGAGCGACACCGCTGCTATCGAAGCCGTGATCGACCAGGTCATCGCCGAGAACGCCGATGCCGTCGAACGGTATCGCGCGGGTAATGCGAAGCTGATCGGTTTTTTCGTCGGCCAGTGCATGAAGGCCATGCGCGGCCAAGGGAATCCCAAGGTCATCAACCGGATTCTTGCTCAGAAGCTGAAGTAAGGCCCTTCGGGAATCGTCGATCCGCACCCGGACGCATGCCCGTCATCGAGTATGATGGCGGGCATTACGTTCACGTATCGATTGGAGATCCATGAACAATTCAGGCAAGAAGGTCAAGACGCATTATCGCGGCACCCTCGACGACGGCACGCAGTTCGATTCGAGCTACGATCGCGGTGAGCCTATCGAATTCACCTGCGGCGCCGGCCAGATGATCCCCGGCTTCGATGCGGCGGTCGTCGATATGGCGCTCGGCGAGAAGAAATCGGTCCATATCCCGGCCAAGGATGCCTACGGCGAATATAACGAACAGGCCGTTCAGAAGATTCCCGCGAACCAGGTCCCCAACGCCGATCAGCTTCCCGTCGGGCAGACCGTGTACTTCAACAGCCCGTACGGCCCCATGCCCGCCAAGGTCGTGTCCGTCACGATCGACGAGGTCGTGCTCGATATGAACCACGAGCTCGCCGGCAAGGACCTCAACTTCGACATCGAGCTCGTCGAGGTCGTCGACTAGCCGAAGGAGGGTTCGAGGCCGACCGCGGCTCTTCGCACCATGCGTCCGCACGTCGGAATCGATGCGGGTTTCGGACGCAGACGGGGCTGCGGGCGGAAATCTCCCGCGATTTTTCTCCGACGTGACTTGTTCTGCGGAGGATGAATGCTATCATCAGGGCGTTCGACATCAAGGTCGGATGCCCTGACGTGTTCATGGGCGCATTCTTGCAAGATTCGCCGCACAATCCATCGCATATACCCCCGAAACGACGCTCGCATTGCGGCCGACTGCGGTTGGAATCTTCGCCCCATCTGGAACGGGCTTTCGCATCTTAGGCGAAGGCATGCAGGTCGGATACGCGTTCTCTCGTCTTGGGCGTTCGACGTCACATCCTTCGAAGGAGGAAGACGTGAAGTTCTTTTTGGATACGGCCGATCTTGACGAGATCGAAGAGGCCGCCAGCTGGGGCGCGCTCGCGGGCGTGACCACCAACCCGACGCTCTACTCCCGCATCGGCGGCAAGATCGACGGATTCCATGATCATATCGCCCGCATCTGCGACGTGGTGGACGGGCCGGTCAGCGCGGAAAGCGTCGCCATGACGCGCGACGACATCGTCCGCGACGGCCGCATCCTCGCATCCATCGCCCCGAACGTCGTCGTCAAGATCCCGACCATGGTCGAAGGCCTGGCCGCATGCCGCACGCTCGCCGACGAGGGCATCCGCGTGAACATGACGCTGTGCTTCTCGGTCCCGCAGGCCATCCTCGCCGCCCGTGCCGGCGCGCGTTACATCTCGCCGTTCGTCGGCCGCTTCGACGATATCTCCGAAGACGGGCTGGCCCAGCTCGAAGATGTCGTTACCGCCATCGGCAATTACGATTATTCCGACAACACGGTCAACGGCGAGCAGGTCGAGGTCATCGCCGCATCCATCCGCAGCGCCAACCACGTGACCCAGGCCGCCCTCATGGGCGCCGATATCGCTACGGTGCCGTTCGGCGTGCTCAAGAAGATGGTCCAGCATCCTCTGACCGATCGCGGCCTCGAATCGTTCATGAAGGATTGGGAGAAGGTCGTGAACGCATGAGCCAAGAAGAGCTGACTTCGCCTGAAGCCGCCGTTTCGGTTTCGACGGGCGAAGAGCCCGGAAAACGCGTTCGTCGCACGAAGAAGGCCGAGGATTCCGCCGCAAGCGTCGTGGCTGCTCCGCAGGCGCCTGCCGACGAGGCGCCGAAGCGTCGCCGCGGCCGTCCGCGCAAGGTAGCGGTCGATGCGGCCGCAGCCGCGGACGCCGCTCCTACGACCGAGGCGGAGCCGGCGCGCGCTCGGCGTGCCAGGGATAAGGCTCCGGTCGTCGCCGATGCCGAGGCCGCTTCGGCTGCGGAAACGCCCGCCGACGAAGCACCGAAGCGCCGCCGCGGCCGTCCGCGCAAGGTCAGGCCCGAGGAAGCTGCTCCTGCGACCTCCGTATCCGCGCAGGCCGTGTCCGAACCCGCACGCAAGGAGATCCCCACGCCGTCCGCAGCGGCTGAGCCTCTGCCTGCATCGGCTGCGGCCGTCGTATCCGACGAGGACATCCAGCCCCGCGAGATGCGTTCGCGCCGTCGCACCCGCGCGCCGCGCGTGATCGAAAGCGGAGATGCCGCGATCGCTCCCGCCAAGGACGCGTCCGAGGCGCCGTCGGCGCCGGCGAACGGCGAAGGCGCCGAGCGCGCAGGCGATTCTCGCGACCAGCGTCGCTCCCCGCGCAAGGAGCGCAATCGCGAAGGCCGTGACTCCTCGTTCGACCGCTCCGACAACCGTCCCGGCCGCAACGACCGCTTCGCCAACGATCGGGCCGGCAACGGCAGGCAGCGTTCGAGCAAGAACGGCCATCAGTTCGACCGCTCCGACAACCGTCCCGGCCGCAACGACCGCTTCGCCAACGACCGTCACCAACGTCGCGGCCGCAACGGCCAGAACCAGCCGATGCAGCCGACCTTCTCCCGCGAAGACCTCGCCGCCATGAAGGTGGCCGAGCTGCGCGAGAAGGCCGCCGAGCTCGAGGTCGCGTACCTGGGCCTGAAGAAGGCCGAGCTCGTCGAAGTCGTGTTCGAGGCTTCCAAGAAGGCCGACGGCATCATCGAAGCCACGGGCATCCTCGACGTGATGCAGGACGGCTACGGCTTTTTGCGCGTGAACGGCTATCTGCCGGGCGAGCACGACGTCTACGTCGGCGCGGCGCTCATCCGCCGCACTGGGCTGCGCAAGGGCGACCTGGTCAAAGGCCAGACGCGCCCGACGCGCCCGAACGATAAGTACGCGGCGCTCCAAAACGTCGAGACCGTCAACGGCACGCCCGTCGACGCGCTCGGCCAACGCCCCCGCTTCGGCGACCTGACGCCCATCTTCCCGAACGAATGCCTGCGCATGGAACACGGACGTTCCACCACCACGGCGCGCGTGATCGATCTGGTGTCCCCGATCGGCAAGGGCCAGCGCGGTCTGATCGTGTCGCCCCCGAAGGCCGGCAAGACCACCATCCTGAAGGATATTGCGGCTGCCATCAGCGCGAACAATCCTGAAGTGCATCTTATGTGCCTGCTCGTGGACGAACGTCCCGAAGAAGTCACCGACATGCAGCGCTCCATCAAGGGCGAGGTCATCGCATCGACCTTCGACATGCCGACCGAAAACCACATCGTCGTCTCCGAGCTCGTCATCGAACGCGCGAAGCGTCTGGTCGAAAACGGCGAGGACGTCGTGGTCCTGCTCGACAGTCTGACGCGCCTCGCCCGCGCGTACAATCTGGCGCAGCCGGCCTCGGGCCGCATCCTGTCCGGCGGCGTCGATTCCGCCGCGCTCTATCCGCCGAAGAAGTTTCTGGGCGCCGCGCGCAACATCGAGGGCGGCGGAAGCCTGACTATCCTCGCATCCGCCCTGGTGGACACCGGATCGAAGATGGACGAGGTCATCTTCGAGGAATTCAAGGGCACCGGCAACATGGAGCTCAAGCTCGACCGCAGCCTGGCCGACCGTCGCATCTTCCCGGCCATCGACCCGGTCACGTCGGGCACGCGCAAGGAGGACCTGCTGCTCAATCCTCAGGAGGCTCCGCTCATCTGGGCGGTGCGCCGCATCCTTGCGAACATGAACAACACCGAGCGCGCGATGGACATGCTCATCAAATCGCTTCGCCAGACCGGCAACAACCAGGAATTCCTGATCCGCACCGCGAAGAAGGCCCAGACCTCGCGCGAAACGGAGAACTTCGAATTCTGACGCCGGCTTTGGATCCTTCGTTCGGAAGGCGGCTTCATCGCGAAGGCGCGTCTCCGAGGAAGACGGTGCACCTTCGCTCCTGCATCCCCTGAAGCGAAATCGAAGCACCATGGTAAGGAAGAAGGCCAGGAAGCCCGCATCGGGTCTCCTGGCCTTCTTACATCCCTGTCGATTGCCTTCGTCGGAAACGAATGCGGCGTTCCGCATTCGTTCGGCCTTAGAGCCGTGCGACTCCGGACTCGCGCGCGGCTTGCGCGACCGCGCGCGCCACGGCCGGCGCCACGCGTTCGTCGAATGCGCCGGGAATCACATAGTCCGCCGAGCGTGCCGCGTCATCGACTAGATCGGCGATCGCGTAGGTCGCCGCGACCATCATGTCGTCGTTGATATCGCTCGCACGTACGTCGAGCGCCCCGCGGAAGATGCCGGGGAAGGCAAGCACGTTGTTGATCTGGTTCGGGAAGTCGCTGCGTCCCGTCGCGGCGACGGCTGCGCCGGCGGCGCGGGCGTCGGCGGGCAGGATCTCGGGGATGGGGTTGGCCATCGCGAAGACGATCGGGTCGTCGTTCATCGAGCGCACCATGTCCTGCGTGACCACGCCCGGTGCGGACACGCCGATGAAGGCGTCGGCGCCTTCGAGCATGTCGGCGAGGGATCCGGCGCGTTTCGAGAGGTTCGTGACTTCGGCGATCGCTTCCTTCTCGGAATTCAGGCCTGAACGTCCGGCGTGGATGGCGCCCTTGCGGTCGCAGATCACGATATCCTCGACGCCTAGGCGCAGCATGAGCTTCGCGATGGAGATGCCCGCCGCGCCGGCGCCGTTGAACACCACGCGGATGCCGTCCAGGTCGCGGCCGGTCAGCGCGCAGGCGTTGATGAGCGCCGCGCAGGTGACCACGGCGGTGCCGTGCTGGTCGTCGTGGAAGACGGGGACGTCGCAGATCTCTTTGAGCTTCGATTCGATTTCGAAGCAGCGCGGCGCCGCGATGTCCTCGAGGTTGATGCCGCCGAAGCTGCCGGCGATGAGGTGCACGGTGTCGACGATCTCGTCCACATCGTTGCTGCGTATGCAGAGAGGGAAGGCATCCACGTCGGCAAACGTTTTGAACAGAGCGCATTTGCCTTCCATGACGGGCATGCCCGCCTCAGGCCCGATATCGCCCAGTCCGAGCACGGCGCTGCCGTCGGTGACGACGGCCACGAGGTTGGCGCGGCGCGTGTAGACGTACGAGAGGTCGACGTCGTCGGCGATGGCGAGGCACGGCTCGGCGACGCCCGGCGTGTAGGCGACGGCCAGATCATCCGGCGTCTTGACCTCGGCGCGGCTTATGACCTCGATCTTGCCGGCCCATGTTTCGTGTCGGTCCAACGCGAATTGCTTCGTATCCATGCGGGTGCCTCTATCTCTTCGAGTCCGTTCGGCCGATTACCTGAGGCCGTCGACGTATGCGACGAG
>ERZ773065.485-NODE-485-length-22384-cov-5.469345_pt1 | contig 22384 bp, 18 predicted proteins | sample MGYA00580623_ERZ773065 | MGnify/ENA primary metagenome ERZ773065 (study PRJEB29015, sample SAMEA2738017) | human oral metagenome | biome: human oral; feature: human-associated habitat; material: dental | place: China | collected 2047 ... | reverse complement strand
ACTTAACCCAACATCTCACGACACGAGCTGACGACAACCATGCACCACCTGTCACCTCAGTCCCGAAGGAAGGGTGTGATTAAACACCTGTCCGAGGGATGTCAAGCTTAGGTAAGGTTCTTCGCGTTGCTTCGAATTAAACCACATGCTCCGCTACTTGTGCGGGTCCCCGTCAATTCCTTTGAGTTTCACACTTGCGTGCGTACTCCCCAGGCGGAGTACTTAATGCGTTAGCTGCGGCACCGAGGGGGGTAACCCCCGACACCTAGTACTCATCGTTTACAGCGTGGACTACCAGGGTATCTAATCCTGTTTGCTACCCACGCTTTCGTGCCTCAGTGTCAGTTGCAGTCCAGAAAGCCGCCTTCGCTACTGGTGTTCCTCCCAATATCTACGCATTTCACCGCTACACTGGGAATTCCACTTTCCTCTCCTGCACTCAAGTCCTCCAGTTTCGGCGGCTTACTACGGTTGAGCCGTAGCCTTTAACCACCGACTTGAAGGACCACCTACGCACCCTTTACGCCCAGTAAATCCGGATAACGCTAGCCCCCTACGTATTACCGCGGCTGCTGGCACGTAGTTAGCCGGGGCTTCCTCACAGGGTACCGTCATTATCTTCCCCTGCAACAGAACTTTACGATCCGAAGACCTTCATCGTTCACGCGGCGTTGCTGCATCAGGCTTTCGCCCATTGTGCAATATTCCCCACTGCTGCCTCCCGTAGGAGTTTGGACCGTGTCTCAGTTCCAATGTGGCCGATCACCCTCTCAGGTCGGCTACTGATCGTCGCCTTGGTGGGCAGTTATCTCACCAACTAGCTAATCAGACGCGGGTCCATCCTATACCGCTAACACTTTGATATATCTGCGATGCCGCAAATATATATTATCATGTATTAGTAAACTTTTCAGTATGTTATCCATGTGTATAGGGCAGGTTACCCACGCGTTACTCACCCGTCCGCCGCTTGGTTTTGCTCAGAATTGAACATTCTAGACTTAGAATACTCAATACTGAGCAAACCCTCGCTCGACTTGCATGTGTTAGGCACGCCGCCAGCGTTCATCCTGAGCCAGGATCAAACTCTCATAAAAAATTTGTTACTGTGCTCAGACTATTGTTATCTCTAAAATATCTGGCTTGGTTTGTTTGTGGTTTAAATCAAGTAAGTTTTGTCTTACATGGTTTAAACGATTAATCAATTGTCCTTAAAGGACTCATTGAATTAACCTGCTGTTCAATTTTCAAAGTTCATTGTGCTGTTTTTACAGCCTATTAATTATACTATTTTCAGACTAATCCGTCAAGTACTTTTCACTTTTTTCAAAGACTATTTTTAGGTTAAAAAATAAGGTCTTTTACTTAAATTTTCAAGTCCTCATGTCAAGGACAAGTAATACTATATCACCATTTATAGCCTATGTCAATAAATTTTAAGTTTTTTTTGAACTTTTTTTCGATATGTAAACTTTAACAAATTCACCAAAAGTATTGTTCGCTTTTTTGCATTTTTAATACTTTTTAGCCCTACTTGCAATAAATAATATTCGTCTTATTTTATTCCCATCTTAACTATGTCTAAATGCCCTCTTAAGATGTGTAAATATTGTATCTATATTATTATATACAAAATTCTCTAATTAGTATAAAATAAATATATCATTCATTTTGGAATTTTAATTACATATATTAATGTAAAGATCTTGTCAGAAAAAACAGGTTTTAATTAGTACTAACAAGTTTGAAGGAGGTATTTTATGTTATCAAAAAGACTAGACAATGTTTCACCCTCAGTAACTGTAGGTATCAGTTCTAAGGTAAAAGAAATGAGGGCCAATGGTATAGATGTTATCAGCCTTAGTATAGGTGAGCCAGACTTCAACGTGCCAGAAAGGGCCAAAGAATACGGCAAAAAATCTTTGGACGACAATAAGACAAAGTATGACTTTCCTGCAGGTATTTTAGAGTTAAGACAGGAAATATGCAAGAAACTTAAGAAAGAAAACAATATAGACTATAGTCCAGACCAGATAGTCCTATCAAGTGGAGCAAAAAACTCAATTACAAATGTCCTACTTGTCACTACTGATCCAGGTAGCGAGGTCCTTTTACCCCTTCCATACTGGGTAAGTTACTCTGAAATGGTAAAGGTTGTAAATGCAGTTCCAGTTGAAGTTAAAACTTCTAAAGAGAATAACTTCAAAGTAACCAGGGAAAATCTCTTAGAAGCCATCACTGACAAGACTAGGCTTTTAATACTTACTAATCCATCCAACCCTACTGGTGCAGTCTATACAAAGGAAGAATTAGAAGAGATAGCTGCTGTCTGCCTTGAAAAAGGTATCTATATAATGGCCGATGAAATATATGAAAAAATCAGGTTTGACGATAGCTTTGTTTCTGTAGCTTCCCTAAGTGAGGAAATAAAGGATATCACAATAACAGTAAATGGTTTTGCTAAGTGTGCTGCTATGACAGGAACACGTCTAGGCTACACTGCTTCTAATACTGAGATAGCCAAGGCCATGAACTCTATACAGAGCCATATAGTTTCTCACCCATCTCTAACGGCCCAGTATATAGGTCTTGGTGCCCTGCTAGAGTGTGAAGATGATATGCAAAAAATGGTGGCTACCTACAAGCATAGGTGCCAGTTAATCACTAACAGGCTAGACAAGGTTGAAGGCATTTCCTATATAAAGCCATCTGGTGCCTTCTACATATTTATAGACCTATCCAAGGTCAAGGAAAACTACCCATATGAAGACAGCTTCTCAGTTAAATTCTGTGAAGACTTCCTAAATGAAGAAAGAGTAGCTATCATACCAGGTAAGGCATTTGGTACTGACGATTATGTAAGAATATCCTACGCCTGCCATGAAGATGACTTCCTTGAAGGTATAAATAGGCTAGAAAAATACATAAAAAAATACCTTTAGGTATAAATCGGAGGCAATTCAATGAATAGTGGTAAAATTGATGGTGACCAGATAAGTAAAAGACAGGTAGCCAAGGTTGCAGGTGCTTTTGTGGCCTGGATAATTGGGGCCGGCTTTGCAACAGGCAGAGAAATACTCAGCTTCTTTTCCAGCTTTGGCTACTACAGCTATGGGGTCATCTTCATTATACTAATAGGTTTTTCCTTTACGGGCAAGGTAATCATGGAAACCGGCTACCAACATAGGGAGGACCCAGACTTTAGGCAATACGAATACTTTTGTGGCAGGAAAATAGGTAAACTTTATTCTATAGTAATGCCCATAATGCTCTTCTTTATGATGGCCATACTTATATCGGCTACAGGGTCTACACTCCTAGAGCACTATGGAGTCAACAGGTACTTAGGATCAAGCCTTATGGCCCTTATAGTTTTGATGGCCTACCTAGCAGGCTTTGACAGGTTCATCCAGGTCCTATCAAAAATAGGACCCATCCTAGTAGGCTTTTTCCTCTTGGTAGGTACCATAGTAATCTTCAAGGACTACGAAAACTTTTCAAGAATAGGCCTATACAAGGACCAGCTAAGTAGCTACCATGCTGCTCCAATATGGTTTTTCAGCGGATTTTTGTATTTCTCCTTAGCCGTATCATCAGGAGGAACCTACTTTTCAAAACTTGGGGCTTCTTGCAAGAGTTTAAAAATAGCCAGGTATGGAACTTTATTAGGAGCTCTTGAAGTATCACTTGCTGTCCTTATTCTCAGTACAGCAATCCTCCTAAATATAGACACCATAACCAGGGTAGATGTACCTACCCTATACCTGGCAAAGCATGTAAGCCCACTTATGGCCGGTATATTTACTATCATCTTGCTGTTGGGTATGTTCTCCTCATCCTCTGCAACCATGTGGAGTCTGTGCAAGTTCATCTACCCAGAAGATAAACAAAAAAACAAGATGGCTGCCGTACTTATAGCTATAGCAGCCACCCTGGTAGGTATATTACCCTTCGCAAAATTGGTTGCAATCATACTTCCGGCTATCGGCTATATCGGTATTTACTATATACTTTGTGTAATATACAAGGGAATCAGGGAAATAGTAAAAATCGACTAGAATAAGATATTTTATGGAATAGAAAATATTATTCGAATCTATTTAACCTAAAAGGACTGGGTCAGTTCAAAACTAACCCAGTCCTTTTTACAGTTACATATATCAAAAAATATATCCTCTTACATACCAATAACTTCAATACTTACAATATCTATTACATTCCTATATCTTCAATACTTACATCATTTCCATGCCTAATATCGGTAATCTTATATATTATCTGGACTAAAAGGTCATATGCGAAAATTGCAATCAAGAAGTAGAAAGTCATTTTACTAAATTTGTCTGTAAAGATCGGAGACTTGACCATATATCCATAATTTGAGTGTAGACCAAGATTTATAACATACAAGCTCAAATTAAAGAACAGGGTAAAGAGTCTAACCTGGTTTTTACACTTTAAAATATAATCTCTATGTTCCTTAAATACCACATAGGCAGCCATAAGGATAGCTATATGGTAAAAATAGAAGAAAGTATTACTAAAATGAGGGAACTTAAACGGGTCCATAGCCGGATGAGCCAGGGCTAAAGTTCCACCAAAAATACCCCATACATATATTATAGGAGTAACCCTCCTATCAGATGTAATCAGATAGTAAATACTCAACAAGGCAGTAACCCTACAATGATATAGTGGTAATGATTCCGTAAGGCCCGAATACTTACCAACAAAATACCAAGTATACCTCATACATATATCTATTAAAAATACTACCAGCAAGACCTTCTTAGTCCTGTTTATAGGATAATCCTTCTTTATATAGTAAATTACAAATGCAAAAGAAACCAATGATAAAAGCATCAAAACTGACCCATTCATAGGTTCAATTAAATCTGGCTTAGTCCTAAAGAAGTACCTTATCAAATCCACTTATATCTTTCCTCCTCTTCTAGATAATACTAAAAATACCTTTTGAAATTCTGCTTTAGGTATCTTTTTACAAAGCCTCCTTAATATGAGACCCACTAATACTTTTACATACGCCCAAAGAAATGTCAATACGATTTACTAATCCTTAAGAAAATCTTTATATTATAGGGGCAAAAACAGGTCTATATAGTAAATTTCGACCATTTTTCATTACTTTATTGCTAAACTTTTTAAAAAAGGGTGCCAAGATTGACACCCTTAAATATCTATATATATTTTTACATACTATATTATCAAACCTTTATTTAAACCTAATATAACTTAGCCCCTGCTGGTATCTTGTCGTCTACCATCAGAAGATTTAACAACTCTTCACCATCATAGTCGCATACTGCTGATAATAGCATACCACAAGATTCAAGGCCCATCATTTTTCTAGGTGGTAGGTTAGTGATAGCAACTAGAGTTTTACCTACTAGTTCCTCTGGCGAATAGTGCATCTTGATACCTGATAGGATTACCCTCTCCTGGCCAGAACCATCATTTAGGGTAAACTTTAATAGCTTGTTAGACTTAGGTACTTCTTCACACTTCAATACCTTCACTACTCTGAAGTCTGACTTAGAGAAAGTTTCAAAGTCTATATCTTCAAATAAAGGTTCTATCTTTACCTTAGATAGGTCTATCTTAACTTCCTTCTTTTCAGTTTCTCCATCAGCTTCTGATGAACCATCTCTTAGAGGTTTCATTGTAGGGAATAATAAAACGTCCCTAATAGTAGTAGAATCTGTAAGCAACATGATAACCCTGTCTATACCTATGCCTAGTCCACCTGTTGGAGGTAGACCTACTTCTAAGGCATTTATGAAATCTTCATCCATTTCACAGGCCTCATCATCACCTAGTTCTCTCTTTCTTACCTGGTCTTCAAACCTGCCCCTCTGGTCGATTGGGTCATTTAATTCTGAGAAGGCATTGGCAAGCTCCCACTTGTTAGCAAAGGCTTCAAACCTGTCAGTCCTTCTTGGATCTTCTACATTTCTCTTGGCAAGAGGAGATACCTCAACCGGGTGGTGGGTAATGAATGTAGGCTGGATTAGCTTGTCTTCACCAAATTCTTCAAAGAAGGCATTGATTACTTCACCCCTTCTCATACCCGGAGTGATTTCTATGCCCTTTTCTCTAGCTATAGCTAAAGCTTCTTCATCAGTATTAATTTCAGAGAAGTCTACACCTGCATATTCCTTTACACATTCTTCCATAGTCATTCTCTTCCATGGTGGTGTAAAGTCTATTTCAGTTCCCTGGTAATTTATCTTCATGCTACCTGTGGCAACTTGAGCCATATGTGAAATTACATTTTCAGTAATATCCATCATATCCTTGTAGTCTGCGTAGGCCTGGTATAATTCTATAGCTGTATACTCTGGGTTATGCTTCATGTCCATACCTTCGTTTCTGAACATCCTACCCATTTCATATACCTTGTCAAATCCGCCAACAATTAGTCTCTTTAGGTACAATTCATTGGCAATTCTTAGGTACATTGGTATATCTAGTGTATTGTGGTGGGTGATAAATGGTCTAGCATTGGCACCACCAGCAATGGTATTTAGTATTGGAGTTTCAACTTCCAAGAAGCCTCTTTCATCAAGGTAGCTTCTTAGGGCCTTTAAGGCCTTTGTCCTAGTAAGGAAGGCATCTTTAACCTCTGGATTAACTATAAGGTCTACATATCTCTGTCTATACCTTAGGTCAACGTCCTTTAGACCGTGATACTTTTCAGGCAGTACCTGTAGTGACTTAGATAGTAGGACTAACTTTTCTACGTGCACAGATACTTCTTCTGTCTTAGTCTTGAATACGAAACCTTCTATACCAACTATATCACCTATGTCATATGTCTTGAATAGCTTGTATTCATCTGTTCCTATGTCATCTCTCTTCACATAGGCCTGGATCCTACCATTCTGGTCCTGTAAGTGCATAAATGAAGCCTTGCCCATAATTCTCTTTGACATGATACGACCTGCAAGGCTAACCTTTTGGCCTTCTAGGCTGTCATAGTTGTCTACTACCTCATTTGAATGATGACTTACATTGTACTTACTAATCTTGAATGGGTCTCTTCCCATCTTCTGAAGTTCACTTAGCTTGTCTCTTCTAACCTGTAAAACTTCACTTAAATTTTCTATCTGACTTTCTGGCTTATTATTCTCCATAACGTCCTCCTACCGACTTGTCTCTTTCTAATATATCTCAACTTTAATCCTATATACCTGTATTTGGCCTAACTTGACCAGGTCTTCTAGACCCTTATCCCTACTATCTCTTTATATCTACAACCTTAAGCTTGGCTATTCCGTCCGGCACTGTCACTTCAACTACATCGCCCTTAGCCCTGCCTAGTAGAGCCTTTCCAACTGGGGATTCATTAGAAATCTTTCCATCATATGGGTCAGCCTCTGCGCTACCTACTATAGTGTATTCTAGTTCTTCATCAAAGTCTTCATCATATATCTTAACTACAGATCCAACAGTGATAATATCCAGGTTTACATTGCTTTCATCTATTATCACAGCTACCCTAGTCATGTTTTCTAACTTTAGGATTCTTTCTTCAAGAGCTGCCTGTTCTTTCTTAGCTTCATCATACTCAGCATTTTCTGAAAGGTCACCAAAGGATATAGCAACTTTTAGTCTTTCCGCAACTTCTTTCCTTCTCGTCGTTTTTAATAGTTCTAATTCGCTTTCCAGTTTGTCATAACCTTCCTGCGTAAGTATAATCTCTTTACTGTTATTTTCTTCCATTTTAACCTCCAAATAGATATTTATATTATTTTGTATATCATTTACTAATTTAACTTAATATAGTAAATTGTGCCAATTTTTGACACAATTTACTACACGTCCGATATATTATATTCTAAAACTAGCAAAAAGTCAAGTTTTTCTAATGCTTTCAATATAATATCTTTCTGTGAGACCAAGCTTGTCCGCCTAATAATATGGGATAAGATTACTTGCTCTCAAGACTATCTTCCACTAATTTTTCTTCTCGCTTTACGAAATTAAGAAAAGAGTAACCAGACTGTTATACTTCCTAGGAAGATATCCTCACTTGGTTACTCTTAACTTTATTTTATTTGTCGATTATATTTATCCTTTATATTAACCTACCTTAAATGAAATCACACAAGTCCAGGGGTATTAGGTTATTAAAACAAAAAATCACGCTGTCTATTTTTGTGTCCATATAAAGTGGATCAAAAAGCGTTAGTATCAGAGTCCATATAACTAGACTCACTATAAATAATAATACTTTTTTTAGCCTTTCTTTAAAAGATCTTCTAGCTGGCTTATAGTCTTGAATTGACAACATTAGTATATATATGGCAATATAAATAGCTAACATTAGACCATTATTTACATTAGTAAAAAATGTAATTAAGGATACTCCATATAAGATTATCACTAGTGGTATTATCATATATTTTGGTATATTATTTTTCAATGATATCATATTTTCATACCTGCCTTTTCAGTCATCACAGGGTCCTTACCCTTTATTATTATAATTTTATCATCATAGTAAATTAAAATCAATAATTTATACAAACTTGTTTATGATATTAAGAATAGTAGACTTAAGTAATAATTATTTTTTATTTTTTAAATATATATACTTAACCAGAATTACAGCTATATTTACTATTATTAGAAAATTACTTATTAGATTTATGCCCCATAGTACGTCTTCATCTATCTTGCTGGCAATTGCAAGCTCTTTTACAAAATATATGGATAGGATAAGCATAATATACTTAGGTATTTTATGCCTAGCCTTTTTATCCATAAAGACGTATATCATCATAGCTTCTATTGAAAAGATTATAAATAGTACTTTCGTTTCCATATCGCTTTCTTCCTTCCACAATCAGTTTTTTGCTTAACTATAACTATTTACATTATTTAATTATAACATAAAATTTAATATCTATTCCTATTTTTTCAGTATTTCAGCTCCGATAAAATCTTTTTCTCTCACCAACGCTAAATATTATACAACCTAAATATATCCAAGTATTAAAGAACCTCGGCATACATTGTATACCGAGGTTTGAAACATCTGTAAAATTGTTGTATGGTTCTCTTTGTGAACTTGAAATAGCTTAATTTCAATATTTATAAATAAATTTGTTACTAACACGTTACTATTCTATTCTTTCTATGGTAATTATTAAACTTCACACTCTTCTTTTTTAATAAACAAATCTTTATATATTATATTGATTCTACCTGTCTGTTTAACAGACGTTTTTGAAACTATTATAATGTCTATATATGGGTTATCTTCAAAAATTATTGCATCAGAAAACCAATAGACAAATTCCTTAGTTAAAGCTGGATATAAAATATCTTTATCTATAAAATGCATTTCTTTTTGTGATAATTCTGTGATTGGCTCTTCTGGTTTATATTCTAATCGATAATTCTCTTTTTCAATATTTTTAGAATCAGGATTTAATGATATGCCATTAAATAAAAATATAATCTTTGTATTTTCTGCAGATACTCTCCCTTTATTTACAAGATGAAAAGTAAACTCGGAAGACGGTCTTGTCAAATCTACTAATTTCCAATTTGTTCCTTTCAGATAAAACCTACTTCCTGGTTTTATTTTACTTCCATATAATGTCATATTGACTACATTGTTTTTTTTATTAATTATAGTCATATCATAACCAGCAATATACTCATTATTAGACCTAAATCTTAACTCAAATTCAGGCTTTAAATTTGCTAATTTATAGGATTTATATGAAATGCAAAGTGCAAGTCCCGAAAGAAAAAACGTAATAATACTATTAAATATTTCAAAATTAAAATAACACATTTTATATTAGATCTCCTTATAAAAACTTACTTATAGAATATCATAATTTCGGTAACTATAAAATACTTCCAATAAATTTGAATAATATAAAAAATAAAATGGTGGTTGATTGTGTAATCAACCCCATTATTTTTTATTAATAGTTTCAAAAAACTTATTTTTTTTATATTTTGCTTCTTTAAAATATTTTTTTGCTTCTATTTTATATTTATTAAATTCATTAATAGGATTAGGACAGATATGTATAGCGCGAATATTTTTATCCCTGTCATAAAACAAAAAATATTTATCTTGCCCTAAAACGACCAGATATTCATCTTTTATAATATTATCAACTTCTCTTATCAAAAATATATATAAATCTTCGAAAAAATTATAAAATGATTTATATATTTCACTTATATCCTTGTTATATGAAATTAAAGTTCCTACTATGGATATTTTTGAGATTTTATTATATTTTTCATAAATTTCATCTCTTATCTTAATTAATTCACTGCCTATTTTTTTACTTATATTAAAGTGCTTTGCATATAAAATCCTTTCTATATTAAAGCAAAATTTATTCCCTGTATCATAACTTACGGTTAGATGCCCATGTTGAGAAAAATTTCTAAGAAAATAACAGAATCTATAAGAGAAACTCTTATCATATACTCTAGATATATAATCTTCTTTAAACTTCGTTTCCTTATCTACAAAAAACTCTGAGAAAATTTTTTCGGTCAATTCTAGTGATGAGATTAAATTATTTGCAGATGATAGTACCCCCGAAACTAAAGTATTAATACAAATAAAATCATCATAATTTATTTCTGTAGTTGATTTAAAACTGCCATCATAATAAATATGATAAGAAGAAATGAGTTTCTCTAAACTATATGTATATACATGAAATAAGTCATTACATTCTATTAGTTGTCTACATAACTCTATATACCAAAATAATATATTTATTTTATCATCTTCTAAACTCATAACATTTTCTTCCGTGAATTTAGTGTCTTCTAATAGTACAAAGTCTTCTGTATTCATTCTTATACCTCCTCCAAGTAGTAATCTTCGTATAAATTATGATGTATCACAAAACCATTATACTTCAAACTCTTCAATAATAAATACCGCCATATCAATCCTTAGCTTATTCCCTAAGTTACCCTCTGCTCTCTAATATTCAATATCTAAATAAACTGGATAACTGGGTTACGTAGAATTGCTTCGAATTATCTACAATATTATTTAATATAAAGTCTTCTATACATCCAATTAAAATCTTTAAAAACACTAAGAAACCTCGGCATACATTGTATACCGAGGTTTGAAATATCTGTAAAATTGTACGGTTCCTACCTCTTTGAGAACTGAGGTGCTCTTCTGGCAGCCTTAAGACCGTATTTCTTTCTTTCCTTCATTCTTGGGTCTCTTGTTAAGAAACCTTCAGCCTTTAGTGTTCCTCTAACTTCGTCTTCTGTCTTTAACAAAGCTCTAGAGATACCGTGTCTGATAGCACCAGCCTGTCCAGTGTATCCTCCACCTTCAACTGTTACGATTACATCGTACTTGTTTTCGTTTCCAGTTATAACAAGAGGCTGCTTTACGTCTCTTATTAGAGTTTCGTAATTGAAGTATTCTTCTAAGTCTCTTCCGTTTACTTTTATGTTACCTTCTCCAGCTACTAATCTAACTCTAGCTACAGAATGTTTTCTTCTTCCTGTTCCGTAATATTGTACATTAGCCATTAATCAAATCCTCCTCTCGATATCCTACTTATACGTTTAAAACCTGTGGGTTCTGTGCTGCATGTGGATGTTCAGCACCTCTGTAAACTCTTAGTCTAGTCATCATTCTATCTCTAAGCTTGTTCTTTGGAAGCATACCGCTAACTGCGTGAGCCACAACTTCTTCTGGCTTCTTTTCCATCATTTCCTTATAAGATATTTCCTTTAACCCACCTACATAACCTGTATGATATCTGTAGTATTTCTGAGTAAGCTTCTTTCCTGTAAGTACTACCTTCTCAGCATTTACTACTATAACAAAGTCTCCACCATCAACATGTGGTGTAAATGTTGGCTTGTTCTTTCCTCTTAATATTGTTGCGATTTCAGTTGCTAAACGACCTAATGTCTTGCCTTCAGCATCAACTACATACCAGTCTCTCTTAACGTCTGCTGGCTTAGCTATATAACTCTTCATAAAGACCCTCCTTAACTTTTCATTCGTATTTTCAATTGCATATATGTAAAGTCCGGGGCATCGTGGACTTATTAACGCATTCTCATATATTTTACTCCCATATAAGTAAAAAGTCAATGTTTTTTCGTCCAATATTCAAGGTTTTTCATGATTTTTTCTTGACCTTTTCCTTTGTAGTCGATTTTTACCAATAATATGATTTATCTCACCTGATAATAAAGGATAAAATTATACCTATTATCCCCTATTTACAAGCCTAAAGGCCCTTTTTTCACAAAAAAGAGAACCCATTTTCTCTACTATATATAATAGCTAGCTAATGAGTTCCACTTTTTCTCTATATATTAGTCCATCATATGAAGGAAGAGTCCACACCTGACCTTTGGCTCAAACCATGTTGACTTGGCCGGCATTACCCCATCCATATCCGCTACTGCCATTAGCTCTTCGATACCTGTTGGATATAGGGCAAAACCTAGTCTCATGCCTTCTTCAACCCTCTTTTCTATTTCACCTAGACCCCTTATACCACCTATAAAGTCTATCCTCTTGTCCTTTTGTGGCACATCTATACCCAGGATTGGCTCTATTAATAGGTCGTGTAGTAGGCTGACGTCTAGGAGGTCGATGGCCAGATTTTCACTTGTCTTATTTATTGTATCTATGATTTCATCCTTCACCCTAAGTCTATACCAGGCTCTATCTATATACATGCCATATTCATACTTTTCCTTTGGCTTGTAGGCCTTGTCTACCTGGTCTATTTGAAATTTTTCACCAACCAGGTTTCTAAAAGTCTCAAAGTCATGTCCATTTAGGTCTTCTACCACTCTATTGTAGTCCATTACATACAGGCTATTTTTTGTGGCTATCATGGCAAGGTAGTAGTTAAATTCTTCCTGACCAGTGTAGTCTCCTACTTCCTTCCTCATTTTTACAGCATAGTTCTCAGCTGCTGCAGTCCTGTGGTGCCCATCTGCAACATAGAGATTGTCTATGTCCTTGAAGGCCTCAACCAAGTCTTCCATTTCCTGACCGTCTAACTTCCATACAGTATGGCCTACCCCATCTTCTGATACAAAGTCATAGATGGGTTTTTCTCTCATTTTGTTGGCCATTATAGCCTCTACCCTGGCATCATCCCTATAGATAAGGAGTATGGTCCCTGTATTTGCCTGACAGGCCTCTATATGCCTAGTCCTGTCCTCAACCTTGTCTGGCTTGGTATGTTCGTGCTTTTTGATCGTTCCATCTAGGCTTTCATCAACAGCTACACAGCCCACTATACCTACCTGGGCCCTTCCATCCATGACCTCCCTGTATATGTATAGGGCGGGTTCAGTTTCTTTTACAAGTATTCCTTCTTCTATAAAGGCCCTCAGGTTCTGGCCTGCCTTGGCATAGACCTGGTCAGAATGTATGTCTGCCCCCTCTGGAAGGTCAATCTCTGCCCTATCTATCCTCAGGTAGTTATATGGGTTGCCCTGGGCCATTATCCTGGCCTCTTGGGTATTCATTGTATCGTAGGGTAGGGCTGCAACCCTGTCTACATATTTTTCATCTGGCCTTAAGGCCTTAAAGGGTCTCAGTGTAACCATATTAGGCCTCCTTATGATAATTTACTATAATGTCTGCTATTTCGTAGCCAATTCTCTCCTGGGCTTCCTTAGTGGCAGCCCCTATATGAGGTGTAACTGTTACCCTTGGATGGGTAACCAATTCTGTCATTGGCATAGGCTCATTTTCAAAGCAGTCTAGGGCTGCACCTGCTATCTGACCCTCGTTTATGGCTCTTAGGAGGTCATTTTCGTTTACTATACCACCCCTGGCACAATTTAGGAAAAATGCTGTATCCTTCATCTTTTCAAATTCTTGCCATCCAAACATATTCTTAGTCTGGTCTGTAAGTGGTGTATGAACTGTTATATAGTCTGCCCTCTCAATTATATTGTCCAGGTCTGTGTAGCAAAAGTCCTCCCTGGCATCCTGGTATTCCATAACATCAGTGTAAAGAATCTTCATGCCTAACCTATGGGCCTTCTCAGCTATATTTCTAGCTATCCTACCATATCCTACCAGGCCAAGAGTCTTGCCATGTATTTCGCTACCCTTCAGGTTTTTCTTGTCCCACTTACCATTGTTCAGCTTTATATTTGCTATCTTCACATTTCTTGCAAGCACTAGCATCTCACACAAGACTAGCTCTGCAACTGCATTTGTGCTTGCCCCTGGTGTATTCCTTACCATGATGCCCTTAGTCTCTGCATAGTCGACATCTATATTGTCCAGACCTACACCACCCCTGATGATTAGCTTCAAACGTCCTGTTTCTAACGCCTCATCGATTATATTTTTTCTTAGCTTTGTTGCTGACCTGACTACTATCACATCAACTTCTTTTATCTTTTCTTTTAATACTTCTTCTTCATAAAACTTTTCTTCAACTTCAAAACCTTCATTTACTAAATTATTTATTGCATTTCTATCCATACCATCTGTAACTAATATCTTCATCATTTTATTATCCCCCTGAACTAAATCATATCTATTACTACTTACTTAAATTTTCACCTGTCATTTTGCTTTTTTGAAAACCCTAATCAATTTTGAGTCAAAAATCCTATTAATATTATTAAATTTAGGACTATAAAGATACTTTTATTGATTAAAAGCCTAAAATTTCGTCTATTGTATCCAAAAGATACTGAATATCTTCTAACTGGTAGTCACCCATATGAGATATTCTAAATGTTTTTTCTTTTAAATCGCCGTAGCCATTTGCTATCTGCATTCCTTTTTCCATTAATTTTGAATTTAACTGTGATATATTTATATTTTGAGTGTTCTTTATGACTGTTAGTGTATTTGATAAATGATTTTTGTCAGTGAATAATTCGAAGTGTTTTTGAGCCCAGGCCCTAACTAGGTTGGCCATTTGCTCATGTCTCTTGAACCTCTTGTCCAAGCCCTCTTTTAAGATATTGTCAAGTTGATAGTCCATCGCAAACATATGTGATAATGAAGGTGTTGAAGGGTATTGATAATTCTTTTTCTTAAGATACTTATACATTGCTAGTAAATCGAAGTATGTTCCTCTGAATTCTACTGTTTCAGCCCTCTTGATTGCCCTTTCAGAGAATGTACATATTGCCATTCCTGGGGGTAGTCCCAAGGCCTTTTGAGTTGATGTTATCAGGATGTCTATCCCTAGCTTGTCAACCTCAATCTTTGCCCCGCCTGCTGAACTTACAGCATCTACACAAAAGATTACGTCTTTATACTTGTTTACTACTTCAGCTATTTCTTCAATCGGATTTGTTATCCCCGTAGAAGTTTCGTTGTGCTGAACTGCAATTAAATCATACTGACCGGTTGCTAGAGCAGCGTCTACCATTTCCGGTGTGATTGCCTTACCCATATCCACATTATACAAGTCTGCCTTGACATTGTTTGTCACTGCCATCTTATACCATCTATCTCCAAATGCACCACAGGAGAACACAGCTGCCTTTCTGGATGTGCAGGATCTGATAGCACCTTCCATTAGGCCCGAACCGGACGATGTGGACAATAGTATCTCACTTTCTGTATAGAATAGTTTCTGTAGCTTCTTGCTAACGCTTTCTTGTAAAGCACTCGCATCCTTTCCTCGGTGACCAATCATTGGCGTCGCCATTTTTTCTAATACATCTGGCATGACATCTATTGGACCGGGAATAAATAGTTTCCTAGCCATTACTCTAACCTCCTTTGCTAGATTTTAAATTATCTATATTCTAAACCCATATGGCCTATCTGTCAATACAAAAAATGAAATTTCTGATTTTTTTATTTCAAAAGTCTCATTTTTATAACTATTATCTGATTATCTTTATTGTTTTATGCGTAAAAATATAGACCTTGAAGCCTTTTATAATTCGGCCTAAAGGTCCATTTTGTATATCTTTACTATTATCTAAGCCTACTTTTAGCCCCTATTACTAAAAAGACTTGTGCTTTTAATCTTGCAAGATTAAAACCATAACTTGAATAGAGAAACTATATGTTTTTTAGGTCTTCAGGATAGTCAACCCCTACCAAAAATAGGCCTTGTGGTGGGGCTGTATGACCTGCCCTAGCCCTGACTCCAGACCCTATAATATCTTTTAGGCTTTCGGTAATTTTCCCCCTGCCTATGTCTACCATAGTTCCTGCTATTATCCTGACCATATTATAGAGGAAGCCGTTACCTTCAACTTCAATGACTATCAGGTCACCCCTTTTGTAGATATCAGCCCTGTATATGGTCCTAACCGTTGACTTGATGTCCGACCCACTGCTCATAAAGCCCTTAAAATCATGCTGGCCTAGCAGATGTATTATCTCTTCTTTCATCCTATCAAGGTCTAGGTCATACTTGACCTGGTAGGCAAAGTCCTTAAAAAATGGACTCCTAATCCTTGATGGGTATATCTGGTACCTATAGGTTTTTTTGTGGGCTGAATGCCTGGCATGAAATTCAGGCTTGACTTCTTGGGCCCTTAGGACTGCAATATCCTTGGGTAGCCTGTTGTTTAGAACCTCTGGTATCTTGTCTACCGGTATGGTTGTATCCACAGTAAAGTTTGCCACCTGGCCTAGGGCATGGACACCCGCATCAGTCCTACCAGACCCTATGATGTTTATATTCTTTTTATTAAAAGCTTGTGTACAGGCATATTCCAATTCTCCCTGTATACCTGGTGAGTCTGGTTGCTTTTGCCAACCACAATACCTGGTCCCCTCATAGGCCACTACAAGCATTATATTTTTCTCTGCCATGATTATCCTTCCTCTTGACTCCTATCCTTGGATATTTTTCTCCAAGTTTCTCCTTTAACTGCATATATTATACCACACTTATGGTCTGGAGAATAGTTGTTTCAAAGACTCTCTAGTCTATTGCCCGCTTGATGCCCCCTCTTATATAAAAATAAGTCAGTTAAAATTAAGTTTTTGTGGTAGAATAGTAGTATGGCCGTAGATTAGCATGCGTGAAACTTCACCTTTTTTCTGGAGTATCATGTTAAAATACACCTGTAAAAAGGTTGAGATATAAAGTCTTATGAGCAATCTATCGCCCAAAGAGGAGTCTTTAATAAAAAGTGAAATAGGCATTTATGGTAAGTAGAAGTATTTCCACCACGATATAAAACTTGGCATAATCCTAACTCACCCTTTCACTTAGCGCCAGACTGTAGAAATACAGTTAACGAGGACAGGGTTATCGAAAATTCGGCGGATGCCCTGCGGTGAACTAGCATCGATAGAAAATTTATAAAAAGCAGGAGTGATCCTGTAACAGAGGATTTTTTCATCTAGTACTCTTCTTTAGAAGTAAAATTTAGGAGGAAGTAATAGAATGTGTGGAATTGTAGGTTATTTTGGAAAGAAGAATGCAGCAGACGTCATTGTAGACGGCCTAGCTAAGCTGGAATACAGGGGCTACGATTCTGCTGGTGTTGCTGTAAACACCGGTAGTGGTCTTGAAATCAGAAAGTTCCAGGGAAGGCTAGCTGTACTTTCAGATAGCTTAAAAGAAAAAAATATAGAGGGTCATATTGGTATAGGTCACACTAGGTGGGCCACTCATGGTGAACCATCAGATGCCAATTCCCATCCCCACTTCAATGAAGCAGGTACTTTGGCAGTAGTTCACAATGGTATCATTGAAAACTACCTGGACCTAAGAACTGAACTTGAAGCTGAAGGGGTAAAATTTAGGTCAAAGACCGATACAGAAGTAGTTGCCCACCTATTGGACAAGTACTATAAAGGAAATCTACTCGATGCAGTATATGCAACTATAGCTAGGTTAAAGGGTGCCTATGCTCTTGGAGTTGTATCTGCAAATGACAGGGATGAGTTGGTAGCAGTTAGAAAGGACAGCCCACTAATAGCTGGTATAGGCGATGGTGAAGCCTTTATAGCTTCTGACATACCTGCTATCCTTAAGTATACAAGGGATGTATACTACCTGGACAATGGAGAAGTGGTTCATATAAAGGGTGGGGACATTAAGATTTACAACTCTGATAGGGAACTGGTAAACAAAAAACTTAATCATGTTGACTGGGATATTGAAGCTGCTGAAAAGGGTGGCTATTCTTGTTTTATGGAGAAAGAAATCTTTGAGCAGCCAAAAGGCATAAAGGAAACTCTTGAGAGAAGACTAGACAAGGACGGAAAAATTGTTCTTGATAGTATAAAGATGACTAAGGAAGACCTGGAAAATATAAATAGGATTTATATAGTTGCTTGTGGTACTGCCTACCATGCAGGTGTCCTAGGCAAGACTGCTATGCAGAAGTTGATGGGATTACCAGTAATTACTGATATAGCATCAGAATTCAGGTACAATGATAACTTTGTAGATGAACATTCCCTAGTAATTCTGGTTAGCCAGTCTGGAGAAACTGCTGATACTTTGGCTGTACTTAGAGATTCCAAGTCTAAGGGGGCAAGAATCCTAGCCGTAACAAATGTAGTTGGTTCATCAATAGCCAGAGAAGCTGATGATGTCTTCTATACTTGGGCAGGTCCAGAGATAGCAGTAGCCTCAACTAAGGCCTACACTACTCAGATCATTTCCCTGTATATGATAGCCCTTAATTTCGCCCTGGAAATGGGTAAGATTAGCCAGGACTACTATATGGATATGATTAAGAAGATGACTGACCTACCAGAAAAGATTGAGGCAGTACTTGAAAATATGTCTGACATAGAAAAGATTGCTGACGATATAGTAAATAAGCATAATGCCTTCTTCCTAGGTAGGGGTATAGACTATGCCCTGGCAATGGAGGGTTCTCTAAAACTTAAGGAAGTATCCTATATCCATGCCGAGGCCTTTGCTGCCGGCGAATTAAAGCACGGTACTATAGCCCTAATTGAAGATGGTACTCCAGTAATAGCCCTAGCTAGTCAGCATGACCTATATGAAAAAATGGTCTCAAATATGGAAGAAGTAAGGGCCAGGGGTGCCTATGTAGTGGCGATTACCCAGGAAGGTAACACAGGTGTAGAAAAGGTTGCTGAAAGAGTTATCTACATACCTGAGACAGATGACCTCCTATCACCTATAGTGGCTGTTATACCAATGCAGATACTTGCCTTAATGGTATCTAGCAAGAAGGGATTAGATGTTGACAAGCCAAGAAACCTTGCCAAGTCAGTAACAGTTGAATAATTATATTAGAATAATTTTGGCTCTATGTCAAATAACATTGGTGATAATTTAAATCAACAAAATCTATTAAATTATGCGGCAACATCCATAGCAAATTGATAGCTATGGATGTTGCCCTTTTGTATCTTATACCTTTCCATTAGTATTATCCTTGCCTTAACTTCTATATCCCTTTTAACTGCCTAATCGGCAGATTGACCATAGAAGGCTAATTTACAGAAAAAATTATATATACTCAAAAGATTATTCTCTATTACGTTTCAATATTACAATTTGAAAAACTAGAGATATTACAAATATAAATATTAAACAAGAAAAAATACTCATGTAATCCATTAAAAAGTGAATATCTGTTTTATCACTTTGCTCTCCTAAGTATCTAAGATAGTTTATATATCCCTTCTTGATACCAGTAACAAGAGAAACAGAACTGCATATAAAGGCTATAAATAGGCCTTCATACAAAAATATCTTTAAAACTTGTTTCTTACTCCCACCAATTGCTCTAATTGAATTTATCTCCTTTTCCCTAAATATTATGGTAAGTTTAACTGCAAAAAACATGGAAATTGTCATCAGTAATAGTAGGACAGACATGTTGATATATTTGACATTCCTATATAAAATTCTTGATGTAATAGCATTCTTATCTTTAAAGTACTTAGCATTGAATATGGTAAAATCTTCATTCCTCGCAAACAAATTGTTTATATAGTTTTCTCCTTTAGTGTCTTTTGCATCAAAATATATACTCAAAGCTTCTTTTATACCAGTTATTTTCTTAAGAAATTCTTCACTGACAATCACCATTGGGTGATCAAACTCTGCACTTATACTCTTATACTTTTCATCATATTCATGAGTAATAACATTTTTTGATTCTAACTTAGAATATCTTTCTCTATCCTTATCATAGACCTTGTATTTTAGTTTAAGACTTGTTGGCATACTAGAAAATATCTTCATATCAAGACCCATATCTCTGTTCCTAAATCCATTTATCAGTATAAAACCAGAGGTATTCAAAATCTTAATATCATCATCAGTTAAGACTGACTTTTTGAACAAGTCCTCTCTTTCGGCCTTGCTTATCCCCCTTAAAAGTATATTTAAATACATGCTATCCCTTTTGACAGAATCTCCAAGCATTTCTAGATAGTACTTATCCAGATTTTTAGTATTTATATTTATAAAAGCTTCTGTGCTATACTCATATTTGGTATTAGTGATCTTGTTTTTGAATTTTTGGTCATGAATTAAAGTATTCTTATTACCTAAATACGAATTGTTCTGAAGGCCATAGTTTCTATACATATTAATCTGATCGAACCTAGTTCTGTCAGAAAACTGTGCATCATTTTTTTCAATGTTAAAATATGAAATAAAAATATTCCCAAACATAATCATAATTATCATAGGTATAATATACCTCTTTAAAGATGATATATAATAACTAAAGGACATTTTTACTAGGTTATCACACTTAGCACCTGCTTTTATCCTCTTTAGGAGCAGATTATTATAGCTACTACTAGTACCTCTTAGCATATCTCCCCTTATAATTGTAGCAGTCTCATATATCGTTATTGATATTAAACTAATTGCAGATACAAGAGATGAATTTACAATATCCTTGAACGATATATACATTTTTTTGTCAATTATGTCAAATTCCGCTACAAAGCCTGTAAGATCTTCCCCCTGTATAAGTATTTTTGATAATATACTACCCAGTAATATTCCTATAATCGTTGAAAAAACTATTATAGAAATATTTTCTATAAACATACTCTTTACTATTCTTTTCTTTTCTCCACCAATTATCTGAACAGTTGAAATTATTTTTTTCCTATCTTCAAAGACTAGAAGGTAAATCAAAAAAATTACTAGGCAAGATGATATTATAATTGGTTTAAATAGACGTATGGCATCATCAGTTGCATTAATAAAGGAATCACTTATCTTATCAGATAGTTGGTTTGACTCAACCCTACTATCACCACCAAAAATATTTGTGTTCATTTCATATATTATCGAGGAAGCACCCCTACCCCTATTGAAATTTAAATATACATCATATCTGGTTTTACCACTTGGCAGATAATTATCACTTGTGAAAATTTGGTTTGTATCCGATACCTGTAGTTTTTCAAGAATCTCTTGGGTTCTTTTATCCCTTTCATAAACACCCACAACTTTAAAATCACTGTCACTATTTATAAGTTCATGTTTTCCATTGTCGATATAGTCTTTAGTGATTATGCCTGATATATTTTTTCCATACTTATTTTTTAACAGGGACTTATTACTTACAATTATTTCATTTTTATTATTAGGTGATCGACCTTCTACTATCTTTATATTCTCTAAATCTAATATTTCAGAGTTGTAGGTTCTTATATCGTATTTAGTAGCCTTATTATTCTCCCTAAATTTTCCTATATTTTTTTGAGTATATAAGGCTTTAACATTCTTGTTTTTATACATACTATCCAATTCATTTTTGCTAATATCTTTTGCAATCCCATCGTACTTACTTTTATATTTATTTAAATAGGTGATAGTGTTTATGCATTGGCTCTTTACTACTATTATAGGAGTGAATACTAGTACAAAAGTTGCTATAATCGTAATTACCATCAGTACATATACTGATATTCTTTTTTTCATGTATTCTTTCATTATTTTGTAGTATACGTTCATATTATCGTTCCTTTCTTAAATGTCTGTAAATAACCTGAACAATTTGATCTATCGCATAAAAATCTTCATAATATAAGTCATAAAGACTAACATTTAGTTCAATTGCTATTCTGTCCAGCAAGTTAATTATATTATGTTTTCCTATTCCTGTTATATTATTAAATACGGTTGATTGTATAATCAATTTGTACAACTAAACAAAAAAATGATTATATAATCAACTTAATTTTAACATAAAAAAGATAAACTTTAAACACCTAAGTGAGTATGAAAGAGGAGAAATTTATGCTATGATCAAATTAGGTTGCTCAATATCTTCTATTGCCAGGCACCTAAAAAGGTCAATAACCACTATTTACAATGAGCTTAAACGTGGCAGGGTAGAACAAATAAAAAATGGACACAAGGTCATAGTGTACTACCTCGATGCTGGACAAACACAGTATGAA
>ERZ773065.484-NODE-484-length-22409-cov-4.253288_pt1 | contig 22409 bp, 23 predicted proteins | sample MGYA00580623_ERZ773065 | MGnify/ENA primary metagenome ERZ773065 (study PRJEB29015, sample SAMEA2738017) | human oral metagenome | biome: human oral; feature: human-associated habitat; material: dental | place: China | collected 2047 ... | reverse complement strand
AGAACGCCAAGGGCAAACCATTTGTACTTACTGTTAGCTTTTAAGAAGTAATAGAGAGTGCGTCGAATTGTTGATTTATATTTGGGTTTTCTTTTGAGTTGTTTTGACATAAAAAGACCTTTTAAAATTAAAAATGAATTATAAAGTTAGGTGATTTTGGGTTATGGTGTTTGTTTTTATAACCTAGAGAATCAATATTATTACTTTTATTCTAACATGGATTTTTGATTAATAAAAGAAGATGAATATAAAAGTATGCATGATATAATAGTTTTAAACTTAATAAGGAGTATATATGGCTGATTTTAATAAAATCTTAGAACCTGGCGATTATAGAAATGGTGAATTGAATGTGGTGATTGAGATTCCGACTGGCTCAAATCATAAAATTGAGTGGGATCGTAAAAATGCTTGCTTTATGCTTGATCGAGTTGAACCAATGGCATTTGCAAAGCCATGTAATTATGGTTTTATTCCACAAACATTGGACGAGGATGGTGATGAGCTAGACGTTCTAATGATTACTGATCAACCACTAACCACAGGTATTTACATGAAAGCTAAGGTACTTGGGGTGATGAAGTTTGTCGATTCAGACGAGGTTGACGATAAGATCATTTGTGTACCGGCAGATGATCGTAATAATGGTGATAAATACCAAACTCTTGAAGACTTGCCAAAGCAATTAATTAAGCAAATTGAATTTCATTTTAATCACTATAAGGATCTAAAGAAACCTGGCTCAACTGTTGTGAAAGGCTTTGAAGGGCTAGATTCTGCAAAAGAAGTGATTAAAAAAGCTATTGATCGTTGGAACGCAGCAAAATAGATAGGATTAGTTTATTAAATAATAAATGAGCGTTTCTAGCGCTCATTTATTTTTCTAGAGATTCTAATATACTTGTTTCGATCTTTTTTGCGAAATCTGTCAAAGAAGCGGAACTTATGTCAGTCGAGAGAAAGATGAGAGTAAGGGTTCTTTGATCTTTAGAATCCTCTTTTTTAGTTTCAAGAAAATATAGACAGTTAAATAATGGATAATTTGGAGTAGAACTCTGTGAGTTTCCTGCTTGGATATTGTATAATCCAAAAAGTTGAAGTTTTGAGAAGCCAATTTGTAGAGGATTAGTGGTGTTTTGATTTGGTATAAGCTTATTTTTTAGCTCTTGAAAAAGGTCGTCTGAAAAATCAGGGTGCGTATAGATGCGTTTAGCTAAATTTAGTAAATCAGAAGTGTTTGTTAAATGGATTTTTGGATTAGTATTATCATAAGATTGATCTTTTAGGAATTCTTTAAGTTTATCTGTGCCGATTTCATTTGTAAAGTAATCAATACAGCCTTGATGGTTATCTTGGACGATTTTTGTTAGACAATTTCCTCTTGTAATAGCTTCGCCATTAACGTTTAGTTGATCGGTTTTTTTCCAAGCACCTTGTTCGATTTTTGTCAGTGCTAAATAAATAAGAAAGAGATTCTCAACTCCTGTGCTATTATTCTGTATAAAATCGTTATGTCGTCCGATAATTTCTTGGTTATTGAGATCATAGATGGCAATACTACTATTTTTTCGATTAACTTGATTTGCAACCCATTGATCAATGGTTGGTTGAAGACCGATTTTTTTGTAGTGCTTCGTTTGTGGGGTATTTGAGGGGCTTTGTGTTTTTTCGTTAATATTTTTCATTAAATAAACAATACCAAATGATAAAAGAATCACACTAAGTGTCGTGAAGAGGATGATGAATAGGATTTTGCCAAATTTTGGCATGCTATTTTTTGCTAGATCACTAGGTGAAAGCGAGGAGTTATTTTGATGATTCTGGATAGATTCTTGGCTAAAACCGCCGTGGTTCGTATTTTCTGGTGACATATGTTTACCTTATTTGTTAATTCCCTTTTAGTGAAGCTTCAAGCAGACGAGAAAGGAAGGGTTGGGCTTCGTCTGTGGTTAATAATCTTGTTCGGAAAGTTTCATCATAAACTGTTGGCGAAATTCTAGTTTGAAGGTAATTTGCTCCGTCAAAGTAATGGGTGATGATTAAACTACGACGTGTATCGGGCCAGTAAGATTGATCAAAGAATAGATTTCCTAGACCATAAAAGATTGGTTTATTTTGATAAAGCTCATAGGTTTGTGGCTGATGGGCGGAAGTGCCTACAACTATATCAGCGCCAAGATCAATAAGATGTCTAAAAAAATCTTTTTGGTTTTGAATCGGTCGGTCGCAGAGTGGATAGGCGACTTGTTGATTTGGGTAGGCATAACATTCAAAATATTGGATATTAACTATTGTAAACTTATTTTCTTTTTTCGCATTTTGAAGGTCAAGCTTCACTTGCTCTTCATTATAGGGATTGGCGCCTGGATGATCATTAGTGGCTAATTGCCCATTAACTACACTGCTAGTTGATTGATTATAGGCAAGTAGCCTGATTGAATTGTTTATATCCAAGGGTTCTCTGGCCTTTGATAGGTTTTCTCCACCACCGACCGTTTTTATTCCTAGTTGTCGATACTTGGCGATAGTTTGTAGATTATTCTCTATACCAGCGTCATTATTATGATTGCCAGTTAATTCTATAATATCAGTGCCAATTGTTGTAATAGTATCTAACATGCGCCAATCTGCACATAAATTCATGGTCTGGTAACTACCTGGACAGTTATTCTTGAAACTAACTTCATTACTGAGGTGTGTAAATGTTTTTGATTTAAGAAAATCGGTAATATAATCAGCAAAATAAACACCAGTTCCTACCTGATTAAGCTTTAGGGTCATACGGCGTGTGAGTGCTGTTACTCCAGTTTCAGCAAAGGAGATCAGATTTCGTTTTTGGTATTTTTCATAAAGTGGTTTAAGTTTTTCTTTTAGAATTGATATTTTTGACTTGTCTACGGCGGAGAAAAATAAGATTGTGAAACGGGCCCCTGTATCCTGACTATCTAAATAATATTCATCATCTATGCTGAGCAATTTTTTTGATGGAGTAAGGTTATTTATGTCGATGAATGTAACTTTATTCTGCGCTAGAAAGTTAGTATCGTCGATATTGACAGGTTTTAAATCGGTAATTGAGCTGTAATAGTCGGTTGTTGGTAATTCGATTTTTGCGACTAATTTATTATCAAGAGGTTCATTTAATTTATAAGCTACATCTTCTTCAATCTTAAAATCTGAAAAATTGATTTGATTAACGAGTTTATTACAGAGCTGCTCTTTATCGGTAATTTTTACATGGAGATTTGATAGACACGTGTCTTTGTCTAATACGTATTCTTTAGGTTTTGATCGGAAGACTTTAATGATAGAGATTGTGGCTAATGAAACAAAGATGAAACCGAGAAATAATCCAAGAAAAGGTAATTTATTTCGTGTTCTTTTTTCTGAATTTTGACTAATAAGATGAGTTTGTTTAGATACCATTTTTAACGCTTCTTTATAAAATGCTTATTTTAATTTTAACATAAGTTTAAGTTGCGGTATAATCTAACCATGAGTTTTAACATAAAAATTTTTGGTAAACAGATCTCTTCAAAACAATTTACAATTGAATCTCCAAATAAAAAGATTAGATGTGTTGTGAAACTAAAGAATGGTCGAATCTGCTATGAAGTATGGAGAGATGAGACTGAGTTAATTCGAGAATCGCGGCTCGGATTTTTGTTGTATGGTGAAAAGGAACTGGGGCAGAATTTAAATTTAGTGCGTACTCAGAAAAAGAGTCAAGATGAAACTTGGGAAACGGTGGTTGGTGAACAAAAGGAAATTCGCAATAATTATAATGAAATGACTTTTTATCTTGCAGAAAAGAATGAAAAGCAGCGTTTATTTTCAGTGCGATTTAGGGTTTTTAATGAGGGGGTGGCTTTTCGCTATGAAATTCCACCGCAGCCAAGTTTTCAGAGAATTATCATTTCCGATGAACTAACAGAGTTTAATGTGGATTTGAATGGTCAGGCATGGCGGATTCCGGCGTATCAAGCGACAAAATATGAGTTGAATTATGAAAAATGGCCGGTTTATGAATTACGGGATTCGGTACATACGCCATTAACTATTGAGACAAATTCAAATAAATATTTAGCAATCCATGAGGCAGCACTCTATAAATATGGATCAATGACTCTGAAATTAAATGCTGAAAAGTGTTTACAGGCTGACATTACACCTCTGTCGGATGGGATGAAGGCCTACGTTGATTTGCCTTTTTCTTCTCCGTGGCGAGTAATAGAAGTTGCGGATTCGGCGATTGAATTGACTGTCAACCGTATGATTCTGAATTTGAATGATCCGCCTAAGGAAGATTTTTCTTGGGTGAAACCTCTGAAGTTTTTGGGTATTTGGTGGGCAATGTATGTTGGCGAATGGACTTGGGCAGAGGGCGATAAGCACGGAGCGACTACGGAGCATGCAAAAAAATACCTTGATTGGTGTATTAAGTTAGGAGTATCTGGTTTATTAATTGAAGGTTGGAATAATGGCTGGAGTGGAGAGTGGTCATTAAACGGAAAGTATACTGATTTTTTGCATCCGGTTGCTGATTTTGATATGGACCAAGTCGCACAGAAAGCACGTAAGCATAATCTAGAACTGGTGGCACAACATGAGACGGTTGGGCAGATTGATAACTATGAGCGTCAACTTGAGAGTGCATTCGCCTATTTAGTGAGTAACGGGATTCATTATGTAAAAATTGGCTATACCGGGGCGAAGATGCTGATTTCTGGAAAGCAAGAGTATCATCACTCGCAAGTTGGAGTTTTACATTATCAGAAGACGGTGGAGATTGCGGCACGTTATCAAATTATGCTAGATATTCACGAACCAATTAAGGGGACAGGGATTGAGAGGACATTTCCGAATATTTTGACGCGTGAAGGAGCGAAGGGGCAAGAATATGAAGGGGGTAAGATTAACCTGAACCACGCAACAATCTTACCTTTTACGAGGATGCTGGCCGGTGCGTTTGATTATACGCCTGGGATTTTTGATTTAAAGAATCCAGCAAAACGGGTTTATACAACTTTAGCAAGACAGCTGGCTTTCTATATCGTGTTCTTTTCTGGTATGCAGATGCTTGCTGACCGACCTGAAATGTATGAAAAAAATCCTAGCATTTTTGAGTTTTTGAAAGAGGTTCCTGTTAATTGGCAAATGACAATTCCCTTACTTGGCAAAATTGGTGAGTATTTTGTGGTGGCAAGACAAGATCGAGACTCTTCAGATTGGTATATCGGCGGTCTTACTAATGAGGAATCAAGGAGAGTTAATCTTAACCTTGGATTTTTAGATGATGAAACTAAGTATACTGCTTATATTTATCGCGACGGTGAAACCTGTGATTATCTGGAAAATCCACTAGATATTACGATTGAAAAGAAAGTAATAGATAAGACCGAACAACTTGATTTATGGTTGGCGGCGGGTGGCGGTTTTGCAATTAGATTAGCTAAGGGATATTAAAGTATTGATCTCATTTTTTTGTTTTTACCTGATGCAGGAGTAATTTTGTCAATGCTATTTTATTGGATACTAAAGTACTAGTTTTAATTTCTGTTTTGTCTTTCTAAGTGTGTTTTTAAAGAATTAACGATGATGTGACTTTTTCTGCGCAACACAAATATACGGGATATGATTTTTAGAGGATTAGTAGTTATATTTTAATTTTTTCAGCAGTGATAATTAGTCGTTTGGTGTAGTCATTGTTTGTGATTTTTTCACCATAGCAAGTCATTAAAGTGAGTGTTGGTATTGATTTTGGTTCTAAAACCCGAGACATCTTTATTTCGTTTTTATTTTGAGAAGCGATCTTAGTGATTCTATATCGTTCATTATCAAGAGTTAATAAATCGTTAATTTTTAATTGATGGAGCTTACTAAAAATTGTTGAAGAGTGTCCAATAATGAAAGTATTATTCTTTGCTGCATAATATAGGCCTGCAATACGATCTGGGGCGGTTAGAGTATAGTCTTCGTTTAATTTGATGATTTTAATTTTTGATTCAAGGTTGATTGAAGGCGCTTGAAGGATTAAACTTGAATTTGCTTCGACGTCTTGAGGATGCATAGCAAAAATGCAAAAAATTATAAACATAACTAAATAGATTCCGAGAAAAAATCGGCGAAAATAGTGTTTTTCTAGATGCATTTTATTCTCCCAACAACCTGTTTATATAATTGATTATAGCATAAGCTGGTTGGGAAATGATGAAAATAGACCCCCGAAGGGGTCCTAGAATGCTCTTTTTAACCAATTGGGTCATATTCATATGAGAAATCTTTGAGTTCGAGATAGGGTTGGATATTTTCTTTAAACAAAGACTGAAAATTTTTAGGCAGTTTAATTGGAGTTCTTTTTGACTGATCAATGTATTTTTCGTCATCTAGTTCTCCAATTCGCCAAAAATCGTCGGCTGGTTCAATTAGGAAATAATCCTTTTCATCACAAACAATAGGGTTAAGAGAAAACTTTTTTGACCATTTTGATAGATGAAACCCATCACCCTTAAAAGAATATGGACCGTTACTATTTGCAAATATTTCACCACCGTCCCACCCTAGTGGACTGGAATATGGGATACGATCTTCAAATGAAAAACGGACAATGATTCCATTTCGGAAACTGACGTAGCATTGCACCTTCTCTGATCGGGGATCTCCACTATTAACGATTTCAATCGCACCATAATCTTTGAGAAAGGACGCAAAATCCATTTGGTATTGCATACCACTAGTGTCGTTGATGCTGACTTTTTTTAGATACTTTTGAATATCTTCAGTACCTTTTGGAAAATCTGAATCAACATCTTTGACCGTAATAACTCTTTGAGACTCGGTTGTTTGGTCTTGCTGTATTATTTCAGCTGAATCGGTAAGACCAGCTACTTCGATCGATTCAGTTTTTGCTGAAGCGGTTGAACCGACTGCTTCGGTTGATTCAGTTTCTGCTGAAGCAGCTAGTTCAGGTTCTTCGGTCGAATTAGTTATTGTAATATAGTCATCGTCTGTTGTCTCGTTGATGGGATTAGATGGTTCTTGTGTTTTTTCAACTACGTTTGAGCTTGATTTTATAGGCTCATTTTTAGTATTCTTGATATCTTTTACGCAACCTAAAAACATCATAGCTACCATAAATACAGCGATAGCGATAAGGTAAGTTTTTTTACTCATTTCCCCCTCCTAAAAAGAGCGCAATTTCAAGGTACACTTATAGTAAGCTTCTTATATTATATAACATAAAAGGCTTGTTTTACAGATTGGAGCATGAATTTAAAACGTGGTGTAATTAGTAAAAAATAAAAACATTAACTAGAGCTATAGTTTATCGTATGGTTCACTGATTGGGATCTGTATTGTGGTACCAAAACCAAGGCGGGATTTTACTTTTGCTCCTAAAATGGCATATTGTTCACGTTGTTCAACCGTGATAATAGAGGAATCATCTTTGATGGTAATGAAATTTGAAACTGGTCGAATATCGGCAAGTGAATCGGCAGCTGAGTTCATGGAAATAATAATATGACCTTTTTTGGGATTTTTTAGTACTTGGTTTAAGTATGCTACGATGATTTTGGTCATTGGTAAAAAATTTTCAACTTGATGTTTTGGTCGTAAGACATCAAGATCTAAAGTATAGCCAACCCGTTCTAGACGGATGACATAATCTCGATAAATTGGATCAATTATATCTGAGAGATACATAAATTTACGCTCAAATACCGAGGTATGTATTTTGTTTAAGTCAAGGAGTTTGAGAAAATCTTGATTCTCTTTCATAGAGTAATTATATCATAGATGAAATGGGTTGCTTTAAGGCTTAAATATTAGATCAAATATTATTTTTGAGATAGATTTTAAAAGTTTAAACACTAGACCCCTGGTGTATGAGTATTAAGAAGTTCTCGATGTGCACGGTAATTGGGGTCGTGAGACTCGACCTCTGCCCAAAATGCTTTAGAATGATCTGGATGATTAATGTGAGCGAGCTCGTGGATAATGACGTAGTCTCGTTGTGCTTCAGGTACTTGCATAAGACCAATATTAAGTGAAATTGTAATTGTGGAAGGCGCAAAGATGGAAGTCTTGTGATGAGTGCAGGACCCCCAGCGACTACTGGCATGAGACATAACAACTTTATCATAATGGTAACCATAAAGTTTGGCAAAATATTCTAGTCGATATGGTAAATATTCTTTAGCCTGTTTCATCAATAACTTTTTTTTAGTATCGCGGGCTCGTTGGGTCGAAGGATCTTTGACATTTAGTTTTTGACGAATTTGATCACGCATTCTTTCGAGTGTTTTTTTGACACTGCGTTCAGAAACAAACGATGGAACGGTTGCCTGCAGACGTCCTGATGTGGCAATAGAAAAACTAACCGAGCGTGAACGAGCATTTTTTCGAATAATTACTTCACCAAATTCTGGATCGACAAACATAATATTACCTATGTTTTAGTTTTAAATTGTAGATAAAAATCAATATTTAAGATAACTGTGAGAGAACGTGAGATAGCTGTGTTTCAAAAGTGTGCTTACCAGATAGGATGATGGGTTTTTCGGATTCGGCTGGTGCTTCCATCATGCGAATGCGTGATTCGTATTCTTCTTTAGCGCGGGAAACAGAACGGAATTTTAATTTCAAACGAGCTTTAATAGTATTAATATCGGTTTGAATCCAGACTAAAGTTGGATTATAACCACAAATTTTTAAAAGCTTTCGTACAGCGTTACGCTCGTTTTCTGTATCTAGACCGCCTTCAATAACAATATTTTGTCCGGTTTTTGAAATTGCCTCAAGCACGACGTGGATTTGTTTTTCGGTAAAATCAGCTTCTTCGCGTAAAGATTGTAGATTATAATACGGAGCTTTAAAACGTAAAGAGAATTTTTCACAAAAGGTGGTCTTGCCACTACACGGAGCGCCAAAAACCAGGATAGCACGCGGTTTTGTCTTCTTCCTATCTTCCATATTGTTGATATTGTAGCATGAAGTGGTGTATGTATCAATTTTTTCTTAGGATTTGTATTTTTATAAGTGTTCAATGAATTTTGATTTGGCGCCAAGTGCTTTGATTCGAGAGTCAAATGGTGCGTAGTATGATGTAGTAAGGACTGACGAGTTGGTGAGAAGGATTTGTGAGGGGAAATAAAAAAGCCAGCATATAAAATTGGCAGGTGCGTAAAGAAAACTTGGCAAAAAATGAGTACGTGAAAAAAATGAAACTAAGACGGTAAGATCGCAACAAATAAAAAAGATGAATCCAATAAAATTACAGATCGCAGCGCGACGAAATTCAGGAACGTTACGTTTTAGCCATTGTCTAGCGAGAAGTAGATTAAGGAAGAGTGTATTTGCGTAAGTAAAGGCGGCACCATAGATAAGAGGTATTCGATGAATCGCCATAAAAGCAAATAAAAGTATAATGAGTAGTGTCCAAGTGAGAAATAGACGTGGATTTAATTCAGCATAACGGGCTGTATGAGAATATTGGGCGAGACAGAAAATGATAATACCAATGGGTGAAATATTATCAAATAAAAGAATAATATCTGCTAAGAAAGTGAAAAGTAGTGCGCATTTTAATATGTGATCTTTCGGAGCAAAAAAAGAGGCGTAGAAGAAACAGGTAAGGATAGTAGAGACTTTGACAAGACTGGCAGAGTTAAGTAGTGTATGGGGAATGAGTTTTTCGCCAAAAATTAAGTTAAGTAAGTCAATAATAAAGAAATATATAAACATAAGAGACCATAGGATGATCCAAAATTTGAAGCTGGATAAAATTTGGTAAAGAAGAGAGGCGAATCTAGATGATTTCTTTGAAGACAATTTAAGTTTGGCGGATTGCATAATTTTATGTTAAGTATAATCGATTTTGAGAGAAAAATACAGATGGAAAGGTTATTATGTTATAATCACTATGATAGGGGCGTAGTACAACGGTTAGTATAGCGGTCTCCAAAACCGTAGATCATGGTTCGATTCCGTGCGCCCCTGCCAGAAAGTTTGAGACTTTCTTTTTTTATGAATTGAATTCTTGACGATATTTTTTGAAAAAGTAATAACGGATTGCAAATAATATAAATTCGGTAACGACACGGATAATAGCGACAGAGATGAGCGTTAATTTTTGACAATAGGATAAAATCAGAAGTGCGGTGAGATTAAATATGGTAGAACTGATTGTTGAAATAGTGACGCTCGTTTGGTGATTGATGACTCCTAAAGTCGGCCATCCTAAAAGTGTATTACAAAAGCTTATAAAAATAGTAATGGCTAAGATTTGAATGATTTGTGTTGCTTGATGATATTTGCTACTAGCAATGATTTGCAAGGTAACTGGTGAAAATGCGATGACAAATAGAGTGAAGATGAAGATAGCTGGAAGAGTTCGTTTGAAAATTTGTTTAATGAAAGTGTAACTTTTTTCGCGAATCATTTGGGGATAGATACTGTTTGATAATTGTCCAAGAAGAGATTGAATAGCGCCAATTATTTGAATTGAAAGTCCAAATAAACCAACTTCAGTTGAAGTAAAAACAAGACCAATAATAATCGTGCTGATTGCATTAAAAGTGGTGGCGGAAATATCAGAGAGAAAATAAATGAAGCTGTTTTTTAATGCGAGTAAACTGGAATGGAGGTTTGGCTTAATAAAATGAAAACCTAGTTTCTTAATCTCAAATATGACAAGGAAAATTGCGATAAATGAAGAAAGAATATCAAAGATTGGGATTAAGATGATTTGCTGATCGCGTTGGACGAAGATGATGGTAAAAATGAGAGAAATAATTTTCATTAAGATAAAACGTATGGTCATAATGTGAATAATTTCAAGACCACGAAAGAGAAAATCAAAAAGAAAAATGGAGAGAAAAACTGGTAGATATGAAAGGAGAGTAAAATATAGATTCTGTTTAAGGATGGGGATGGTTTGACAAAGAAGAAGAGTTAGTAGAAAGCCAAAGACCCCAAGAATGACACGAGCGAGCATGGTGTCTGAAATGATAGATTCTATTTGGTGGCTAGTTTTTTCTTGGTGATTAACGTGGTTAATTTTTGCCAATTCTTTAGTTGCTGAAAGCATGAATCCAAAATCAACAAGAATTTGCATAAAGTTCATGATGGTTTTAACGTATGTAAGATTACCGTAAGTTTCAACCGTGAGACGTCTTGTGAGAATTGGTAGCGTTAGAAATGGAAAAACCATTTTTGCAAGCTGAAAAGAAACTAGCCAAAATGTATTTTTTTTGATTTGCGTGAGGTTCGAAGATTGATAGTGGGTAGTGTGATTAATCATTGATTCTTTCCTGCTTTTCTATTTGAGGGGCTGGATATTTTTTTTAAAAACGAACATAGTGGCAATATAAAACCAGATAGCATAGAAACTGAGAGATTCAAATTGTAGATAGAGATAAAGGACGATGAGAAGATAATGAAATTTGTATTCGAAAGAAGAGTTTTTGGCTAGTTTATACAGATAGAATAGGATAAGAAATAACGCAAAAATGCCAAATTCACTAATAATGCGTGTATAAAGACAATAAGAAACACTGTCGTCATGATAATTTTGATTTTCTAGATCATTTACTTCTTTCATATAGCTGCTTTTGTAATCTTGCTTTGCTTTTTGATGTCCAAGCCTTGCTGGATAAATTGAATTGCCAAGTCCATAGCCAAAAGTAGCGCCTATGGGAGCCTCTAAATAGCCAAATAGGCTACTTTTGACGCGGAAAATGCGACTGGCGAACGAGCCGTCCGAATTTATACCTGATTTGCGAAATAATGTAAGACATTCTTCATTATTTTGATTTATGGTTAAATTACAATCAAGGGCAGTAGTTGTGTTTTGGTCAATAAAGCCGAAGAAGATTTTATGAAACCGACCGTTTTGTGTTGAGATACTAGTAATAAAAATAACAAGAGCGGTAATAAAAAGTGGGATAAAGAGTTTTAATTTGGTTTTCTTGAGGTAATAAAAACTGAGAATAATTGATATAATTAGTGTATCTATAATAATACGAATACCAGCTCCAAAGAAAATGGCGGAATAAATATAGAGAATGATGAGAAATAGAAGATCTTTGCGACGAGTGAGCCAAAAAAGCGGCAGCATAATACCAAATAAATGCATGCCAATAAATGAAGGTTCGGTAAAGAAAAACTGAACACGATTTTTAGCAAGATAATTGCGTTTAAAGAGAAAATTAAAGAAATGCGAGAGATCATCTAGCTGATATTTGATGATTAAATATTCAATTAGTCCAATGATGAGAGTGGTTAGGTAGCTAAGGATAATGATTGAGGTAAGCAAATTTAGTTTTTGCTTCAGATGGGATTTTTGGTTTTTTGTATAAAATTCAAGAAGACTAAAAAGACAACTAAGACCTAAAATAGGCGGGATGCAGGCTGAAAGATAATCATCGATACGACCATGATAGACGGCGGTAGTTATAGTTCCCAGTAAGCCAAAATAAATAAAAAATAGAAGAATTGGTCGAATTTTTGCAAGAAAGGGTTTTAAATGATAGAGATTAAGGATCGCATAGAGAAGTAAGATGAGAGGAGTAATTGTTGCCCAACCTTTTGATGGTGCAAAAAATAGATTCTCAAAAGGAAGAGTGAAGGCTGCAATATAAAATAGAAAATCAAAATTTTGTTTTGATAAAGATTTGAATAAACGAGTTAAAAAAGAGACTATTTTCTTCACAGATCTATTTTACTGTAATTCTTGGTTTTTGACTATGTGAGGGCTCGCAAGAGGAGTTTTGTTTTGATCTTATAATGCCGATTATCTTTAAAAAATAATATAAACGAAATTTAAAACAAAATAAAACTAGTGATTTTGAAAACAAAAAATAAGAAAGAGGAGCAAGATAGATCGCCTGTGAAAAAAGAGGAATTTTGTAGAGTGATTTGATTGATGAGATTTTCGCATGATTGTTTTGATGACAACAGTAATTAGTTAAAATCAGAAAGAGATGTGAGACGACGAAAGCTTGAAAATACTTTTGAAATTGTTCAAAGAAATCAGGATAATTTTCTATTAAATAATTTTTAATAGTTTGAAGAGCGGTTTGATAATTTTTGATATATTCAATATCAAAAGTGCGAACAGTGGAATTTTTGTGTACACGATAAATGTAGAGCGGTTTTTTTATTATGCCTATGTTCGATAAATGCTTTAAAATAGTGAAATTATAAAGTGCATCTTCTGCAACTTTAAGGGATTGATTGAAACGAAAAACTCGTAAATCTTTATGAATGAGCTTCATGTGGCAGAAATTATATCCGGAGTTTAAATCAAGCAATTGAACAAAAAATTCTTTTTGAGTGTAGATTTTTTTGCGAGAGGTTTTTTCTATAGCTGTTTGTCCAGAGGGAGTTGAGATAGAAGATGGGACTGTTTTAATAATACGAAGATATTCTGAGCTAACGTATTGCAAATGGTGTGCTCTAGCAAAACTGTATAATTCATAGATAAAACTCGGCATTAATAAATCGTCGGCATCAAGAAAACAAAAGAATTCACCAGTGGATTTTTGTAGTCCACAATTTCTTGCAGTACTGACTCCTTGATGTGGAAGATTTATAAAATAAAAAAAGCGTTTTTTAGCTAGTGTTTGAGGCTGATGATTCTTACAGTGAGGGATTTTGGATATTTTTTTAGTGTTTAATGAATTACTGAGAAAATTTTGACAGATTTTTGCTGAGGAATCGGTTGACCCGTCATTGACTAAGATGATTTCAAGATTGGGATAGGTTTGGTTAAGACAAGAATTGATTGCTTGAGCTAAGAAATTTTCGGCGTTATAGATGGGAATAATAATTGAAATAAGAGGGAGGTTTTTAGTCTTCGGCATAATTAGTAACTTCTGTGATATTTTTTACCAAAATATTTTGCAAGTAAGAAACTATTAATTTTCTGGTACCAGTTTGTTGGTTCAACTTCAAATACTTTTAGTTCGATTACATTTGATTTCTTGTCTAAATTAGGAAATTTTGTATAGAGAAAAACATCTAGTAATAACTCGGAAATTCTTCCAAAAAATCTAGCATGAAAATCATCATATTGATTTAGCTTGGCTTTTGGGAAAGATTTTTCAAGAGAAAAAAGGGTGTCAAATAGAAAATCACAATATTGATTAAAAAGATCTTTCTTGAGAATAAAAATATTAAACATATGTGCGGATCGACGGACTTTTAAGCGATCAAATTCAGGAAGAAATTCTGGATGTTTTTTTTGAATAATTTCTCTAGTCTGATTGAGTGGTTCAATATGTAAAGTGTGAGCATAGTGATCATAAAGATTTTCAATGTAATAGTGGCGTTTTTTAGGAAGAATAATATCAATTTCGTGATTAGTTTTGTGCTTAGCAAGAAGTGATTGTAACTCGGACTTAGTGAGGATATTAGATTTTTTTTGAGAGGTTAAAAAACGACGATAATGGACGAGTCCGTAATATGAATCTTGATTTTGATCATGTTTTGCATAGTTTTGCCAGAGCCAATAAAGTCCAGTTAGTTCTGAATAATTTAAATTTTTGGATGAGATATTTTCACCAGTATTGTCACAGAGATATTTTTTTGGCAAGTTTTTCGATTTCTGATTTTTGAGGAAAAGATTAGAGCCAACAAGCAGTGGCTGATAAAGTGGGTCGGACGGCATAGGATAAATTTTATGTGTCGCGACAATAACCTCCAGTGTTGGGTTTGTTCCCTTCTTCATTCGTCTTATTATAGCATACAAAATAGGGGGATTTAGATATGATCAGGATTAATATCTCTTAATATTCGCACAAAAAATCCTCCTTGAATAGGAGGATTTAGATAGGATTAACGTTTCTTCTCTTTGACTTCGTTACGACCGAGATTCTTTTTTGTCTCTAAGAATACGACATGTTTTCTCAAAACTGGGTCATACTTTTTTAAACTTAGTTTGTCAGGTGTATTCATAGTATTCTTTTTTGTATAATATGCACGAATACCAGACTCTTCAGATACGAGACCAACGAGTTTACGTTTTGTATTGCTTTTCTTTGACATAATTAGGGGTATTCTAGCATGAAAACTAGGTTTTGTAAACTAAGTTAGTAAAATATAATTTTTAGTTTTGTACGATCAATAATAAATGATGGTGAGACAGTGAGAAATATTTATTAGTTGTTTTTTATTTGAGAGGGATAGTCAAAGATAGCTATTCTTCTATATAATCGGAATCGGCAGCTGATTCAATCGTTTGCTTTTCATAGTTTTCGATTTGTTGTTTAAGAATATCTTCATAAACCGTAAGAGCTTTAAAAGGCATAAACTGTGCAGCACGCTTCTCTGGGCTAAGATAAGAGTAGGCTGGATGATGAAAATGAGGTAAGTTAATGATGTCTTGATAAGAATCTAGTTGTTTTGTCATATTTTAGTACTGTGTGTATGTTAGCATTATTTTGACTATACTTCAAAGGTTTTAGTTATGCGTGATGCCCACCAATTTGTTGATTGCGTTCACGCATGGTTGCTTCTTTGCGAAAATTAGTGCCTTTAAGGAGTGCGTTTTTGCCAAAACGACTTTGAATTTCAAGAATAGCAAGTTGTAACTTCGAATTACGTTCGGTTTCGTGTTTGGTTTTTTGTTGATTAGAAAAAAGGCTAAGTTGATGAGGTTTTGTATGATCTTGATCCAGATCGGAAATGAGATGATTGGCAGTTAAGTTGACTCGACGGATTTTGAGCTTTTGATCGACGATTTTGTTAAATAATTGTAAGAAGGTGGCAGTTATTAATTTTGTATCTCTTGTGAATTCTGACAGATTTTGTGATCCGTGTACTGAGTAGTGTTTTGTGCTTTTCTTTTTGTTCGTGTTTTTGTTTTGCTCTATTTGATTATTTGATAGATAATTTGTAGGTTTTTGAGGTGAATAACCGAGATCTAAAGAGATTTGATCTGTAAGTAAATGATTTTTGGTGAGATCAAGGGTGAGACTATTTGCCATTTCGGTAATGATAACGGAAGCTTCTTGGCTGGAATACGGTCTAGGCAGGATTTGTCCTGAGCTTTGGCTGTGTGTTTTTGCTTGATAATGTTTGATGTCATAAAGAGTGGTTGACTCATAACCCCAGGCATGATCAATCAGCAGTTCGGCATTAATTCCGAATATTCGGTATAGCTTATCTGAACCAGTAAGAGAGAATCTAGCGAGATCGCCCATTGTATAAATTCCAAGTTGGTCTAAATGCTTGGTAGTTCCCTGTCCGATGCGCCAAAAATCAGTAAGTGGTGTGTGGGTCCAGAGCTTTTGGCGATAAGTTTTTTCATCTAACTCTGCAATTCTGACGCCATCTTGGTCGGCTGGTAGATGTTTAGCTAAAATATCCATGGCAATTTTGGCTAGATAAAGATTTTCTCCAATACCAACAGTGGCAGTAATACCGGTATGACCTAAAATGTCTTTAACTATTGTACGTGCTAGATGATGAGCAGACATTTCATAATTGTTTAAATAACTAGTTACATCAAGAAAGGCTTCGTCAATAGAGTAGATGTGGATATCCTCGGGAGCAAGGTATTTTGCATAGATAGTAAAGATAGAGGAACTAATCTCGACATATTTATGCATCCTTGGTGGAGCAATGATAAAAGAGTCTTTTGGGACTTTCTGTAAAACTTGAAAAAGGCGATCACGTCCACCTACGCCTAATGCCTTGAGCGCTGGTGAAACTGCTAGACAAATTGTTTTATCAGTACGGTTGGGGTCGGCAACAACTAGCTTAGCTGTAAGAGGATTTAAGCCACGTGCTACACACTCAACTGAGGCGTAAAAAGATTTGAGATCGATTGCTATGTATACTTTATGCTTATCCATTATTGTTTTTAGTTTAAAAAATATAATGTTAGGTATTTTCTCTTTCTATTATATTAAATGTAAGATTTTTATTAGATGGTATTATGTAAACATAAATAATTTTATTTCTTGATTTTTTATGAAAATATATTACAATATTGAAGATTTAATGAAAATTGTTTCATAATTGTACTTTCAAAGGAGAGAAGAATGAGAGAGTTTAACCAAGTAGCGATTGTTGATAATGTCTCACAGGCAAACGCAATTACACATCTTGAACCAACTCAGATTGATGTGATTTTTGCGATGGCGATTTTGTCTCTTCACATGGATCTTCGGATATTTTGTACAAATGATTCGAAGCTTATTGAAGAGGTAAAAAATGGAGACAAAAATAAGTTTGTCATCTTTGATACTGGAGGAGAATACGATCCGGATAGATTACTATTTGATCGTCATCAACATGGTTTTGAAGAGCATTACTATGATTTTATGAAATATGCTACGGCTGGTATTATCTGGAAGCGTTTTTCAATGGAAATTCTGTTGAAATATGATTGTCCAGTTAGTCAGATTGCGACGGTCGCAGAGGAGGTTAGTCGTGATCTAATCCATGATATCGACGTCCGTGGTAATGGTTATATTCCGGCTTGCACAGAGATGTCTGTTTCTGATGCGGTTGAACTATTCAGCAAAAACTGGGATGAAGGATCAACGTACGAAAATGTGTCGTTTATTGAATCAGTACAATTTGCACGATTGATTTTAGATGGAAAAATTCGGAAATCAATTTCAGTTGCAAGAGCGCATAGTAAAATGGCGAAGTGGATTGCGACAAGTTCCGGAGGCGTCTTTGTGATGGATACTTTAATCGCAGACTGGGAGAAATATGTTTTAAAATCACCAAACACTAAGGCGAAACAATTGATTTATGGCGTTTACCCAACTAATGGCGAATGGCGAGTACAATCGATCCCGCCAGCCTTGAACCGTCCAAGGGATGCAAGGAAAACATTACCAGTTGGATGGTGTGGCATGTCGGGAGAAAGATTGGTTAAGAAAACGGGTGTGAAAACAGCAACATTCTGTCATCCAAATTGTTTAATTGCGGGAGCATTAACTTTTGATGACGCGTTAAAATTAGCTCATCTTGCACTTCTTCATTAATATGTGAGGTCGGAATCTTTTCCGGCCTTATTTTATGATTTTTGTAGATTTTTATGGAAAATATGTTATAATAGTAGATCAGAGCTCAGAATTGGCTGAGTTTGCACTTTTGGAGGATGAAAAAATGGAAAAGAGCTTTGAACTTGAAGAACTGAAGAAGAAGATGCAGGACGCTTTTCAGGAAAAACAAGAGAAACTACACGAGTACCTGCTCGCAAAGAGTAGAACTAAGGTGGCATGGGATGTGCGTCAATCGGTTCAAAAAGAGCGTATTGCCGCGAAAGAGAATATGCTCAGAGAGTATGACAAACTGAAAGAACATGACGAAGAAATGAATTCGGTATGGAATGAATACAGGAGGTTGTATGAAGAGCATAATCTAAGAATCGGCGACATACAAGTGTCGTCGAATGAAAATCACCGATTTATGGTGAAGGCGTTCGAGGGATCAAGAGCTGCTTATGAAGGTGGAGACAAGGACAAGGCACGTGAGCTTGCGTCGATCGCGCGATACTACAAAGGACTGCGTGACGATCTGAATCGTTCTGCTCAAAGATTGATTCAGGAAATTAAGGACGCTAAGGAGAGTGCTCAATGGCGTACTTCCGTTGACTGTTCGTCGTATAAAACGAGTAAGGCGATCTTTGATGAAGTACGTGATCGCTATTGCTCGGTGAAAGAGGAATTTTATCGTTTAAAAACTGAACAAGACGAGAAGAAGAAGGCTTTTTATGAATCACGTGAGAGGTTCTATCAATTAAGATCGTTATTTCAGAGTAAATTGAAAGATCTTAGAACTGCAGAGACAGAAAAATGTAGATCGGAGCTTGCGCAGGCTGGCGTTGAACAGCAAAATGCAAAAATCGTTATGAAAAATGGTAGACAGATTCAAGTCTACTATGGCGGTTTGGGCAAGAGCGATGGATTTGGGCACGGTCATATTGTGGTTGAATCTGGACGTAAGGTTTATGAACGTCCGGCTCTTACTGATGCTAAGTAAAATAGATCTAGGAATTTTATTTTTCCATATTATTTTCATTCTAGAGCCGATATTTATCGGCTCTTTTTTATGAAGAATATTGACTAGATTGTCTTAGTGATAGTTTAAAAATGATAAAAATATGTTATGATATCTGTTACGTAAGATCTAATTTGGTTGGATTTTTGTGCATTTATAGGAGGAATTATTATGGATATGAATCATGGGTAAAATATGCGTATGATTGAAATTTGATGGTATTTTTTTGCTTAAAAGGGGGTGTCTTATGCAGGATAGTTTTGTAATTGCTGCAATGGAAGAGAAGGAACGAGCGGCGTTTCTACGAAGGCAAAAAATATTTAAGATGTATGCTGAAACCCGAGATCTCGTAAATGATCTATCCCAGAGTTTGGAGCTTGTTTCGTTTGCTGCTTCTCAAACACGGTTTAAGATGGAACGTGCTTGGGATGATTTGAGGCCAGATATTACTTATAATGATTGTATTTGGGCTGAATGTAGGCAAAAACGGCATGAGCTTTACCTTAGAATCAATAAGCTTCTGCATAAATCAAATAACGAACAGCAGATGGCGCTTCGGTGTGCAAAAAAAGAACGCAAGAAATTTGCTAGTGGAAAAAAGATTGCGGCAAGTAAACATGCTATGGACCGCAAGATACACGTGAAGCGTCGAGAAAGAAGGAATGCTGAGATAGAAGAACTGATTTCAGAAAGACGGGAAGCCTATGAGGAGGCAAAGCGTAAGGAGATTGTGATCGACTATTCGATTTTCAATCGATTAAAGAGAATCTATGAGGATGCCGTTTTTTTGAAAAAAGCTTTAAATTTGAAACTAATTTATTTGCGGCAAAAAAGAGACTCTCTGCATGATGAATTTGTAAAGTTGCGTACTGAACATGAGAAAATCCAAGAATCTCTTGAGCAGATGAGAGGGTAGTGATAATAATTCAACTAAAAAAGGCTAACTTTATGTTAGCCTATTTTTTGGTAGTAAAAAGCCCAGATAATTTGCTTGAGCTAGTGGAGCTGGCTAATGAGAAGCTTAAATGTATATATGATGAAGCCTCTCCAACTGCTTTTCTGTTAGAATACTGGAATCGGTGGCGATTCCAAGCCTATGAAAAGTTCTTGAGACTGGATAGTCCATACCTTTTTTGTTGATATAGACTACATTCCCTTCTGTGTCCTTCAACTTGAAAATCTCTGTTACGATGAATCTGTAATCCATGACTTTTTCAACAGAGGTGAGTTTTCTGAAGGTTACTTTTTCTCTTTCCTGTTCTCCAGTATTGTCGCCGATGATCGTTCCGGTAATATTAACCGGAACAAATAACTGCATTTCTGTAGTTTCTTCGTCGCCGAAAAGCTTAGAGAACTCTCGAATTGTGTTCTCTTCGTCTTTCTCGTTTTGGAATTCAAAACTCCAATTGAGGAGTTGCGGTTCATACCCGCAACTAAGAAGAACCGTTTCATTAATTGCCATATGTTTCTCCTTTTCTAAGGTACTCGTTTTTTTGATGAAGAAAAATATTTTCTTAAATAAAAATAGTCACATTCTTCATCAAGTGATTCGTGTTGCTTAATTATATCATGATATTATATTTTGTCAAATTTAGTGTGAAGTTTATGTTTAATAGTTGTTAGTTATTTAACTATTTATAATGATAAATGGGAAATATCTGTTATACTCTTGCTAAGGGAATGGTCTTTAAAAGGAGGTGATCATATGCGTCTTCGTCTAATTGCTGATGTAGTTGTTTATAGAGACCGTCTTGGCGAGTTTAAGTATACTTTGGCAGGATTCAACTGTAGGTTTAAAGATTTATCTGATGATGGCTCTGAATATAACTTGGAAATTGAATTTGACGGTGATCTTGACGTTGGTTCGATGGTTATGGATTTAATTGAAAAACGTCCACACCAATACATCTTAGCTTGCACTAAAGACGGTATTAAAACTGTTCCGCTTATGGAAAAGTTCCTTACCACATCCTAGTACTTTTAGCCCCTACATTTTAGGGGCTTTATTTTTAAAAAACTGCTCAAGATAATTTGAGCAGTTTTGATGGAGAAAAAATGAGAAAAAAACGGGCGTGGAACAGTTTTTTGATTTACGAAACGAATAGTATCGTTCCCTTCTTTTTCTTTGTGTCGTAGTATGCTATGTATTTGTAGCATACGGGTCTTGCTGATACTGGACGTGATTCGGTCAGATCTGCCTTCATCGTTCCGTGGATGTTAAGTTTCGTGCCGGACCCATCTTCGTGCTCAATACCGATAACTTTGACGTCTGAAATTTGCATCTTGTAGTACTTCAGATTGTCTTCGGTGTATTTTAAGGCTATATCGAAGCGTATATTGATTTTGCTTTCATCATATGCGTACTTGCATGCATCAAATAGAGCTTCTCTACTTGGTCCGCACTGGATATCGAAACATTTGTTATTGTCCATAATTCCTCCTTTTAAAGTACTAGTCATGCTTCCTGTGAGACTTAGTGTTTCTTGCAAAAAATGCAAATATATGGTGTATTATAATTTGTTTTTTAGACTATGTCAAATTAAATACTAGAGACTTGAATACTGATAGATTACATACAACATTCAGAACCTATGCAACATTTCAGCAGGAGTTCTATACTCTAAACTCAAGTGTATCCGTTTATAGTTATAAAAGTCAATATAGCTAAGTATTTTATTATCCATAGACTTTAATGGTTCAGTTTCTAGGTAGTAATTTCCAGTGCATTCTTCTTGTATTGTACGATTAAACCTCTCAATATGTGCATTATCATTCGGTCTACCCAACCTAGTATGGCGGATTTGAATTCCTTTAGTCTCTAATCTCATCTCAAAGTATCTCGCAAATTCTAAACCATTATCACTCTGTACTGTCTTGAAGCTAAAACCAAAATATTGCTCCGCTTCCAAAATAGTGTTTAGTGAATGAATGGGCTTTAAATCCTTATAAACCCTAGCATATGCCATTCTGGTATACAGATCTACAATTGTGTAGATATAACGTTTTTGTTTACTAATGGGATTAAATAGGTGAATTGTATCAATCTCAACCAAATCTCCTGGACTTAAAACCTTAGGTCTAGGAATACTCTTATATCTTTGATTACGATGATATTTTGGTTTGGCTATTCTGTGGTGGCGTTTCAATATTCTACGTACGCTAGATAGGCTTATATTAATACAAAGAACCTTGTTAATATAATGCCACACCACTTCAGCACAACGCTTAATCTGGTCTCTAACATCCAGTACTAGTTGAACCAAATCTTCTCCTAACATGTGTGGATGTTTTGGTGATGATGATTCACTCCCTATCCTCCATTTACAGATTTCATACTTATATGGAGAGATTCCGAGATATTGTCTTCTCACTGCATTGGTGAGCTG
>ERZ773065.482-NODE-482-length-22417-cov-4.691173_pt1 | contig 22417 bp, 28 predicted proteins | sample MGYA00580623_ERZ773065 | MGnify/ENA primary metagenome ERZ773065 (study PRJEB29015, sample SAMEA2738017) | human oral metagenome | biome: human oral; feature: human-associated habitat; material: dental | place: China | collected 2047 ... | reverse complement strand
TATGATTAGCTTATCTCTTATTTTATTTTGTTATAATTTTCTTGATTCAAAAATTCTTTTCAATTGCTCAAAATCATACTCAGCATACTGCTCATTTTCCATTTCTAAGATAACAGTGTTTCCTCCTTTTAAAAACAGCTCTATTTTAATATCATATGATTCTTTTATTCCTTGATGCAGAACTGACTTTAATTTTTTCTTTGCTTCTTCTATCCATCTTATACCTATCAGCTCATTAGCAATAATTATTAATTTTTTTAAATATATGTTTCCATTTATATATTTAAATTTTTCCTTTCTTAATTTCCCAGAAAAATCAAACCCAGCTTCTGTTATAAATTTTTCATAATTTTTATACATTTCATCAAGTGATTTGTAGTTTTTCTGTATCACTTCTCCTGTTTTTAGTTTTATATTTAATCTAGATTTTTTAAATAAGAATAATTTTCTTGAAATGTTAAAAGGAAAAGAAAAACCTTACAAGATAGAATTGTATTTTATCAGGGACAGTAAAAGAAAGTTTGACTATATAAATGTGGCACAAATAGTTTTTGACTTGATGCAGGAGTACAATTATATTGAAAATGATGATTGTATAAATGTTGTTCCAATCTTTAAAGGATACAGAGTTGATAAAGCTAATGCAGGAGTTGAGATAAATATTTTAAATTAATGGAGACAATAATATGGTTGATGATAAAATTAGAGAAATAGAGGATATATTATATAGTTACAATGATTATTGTAATATCAATAGAGAAAATAATAAATATAATGATTTTATTTCAGATATTAATAATGCTGTATTTATGATTAGAAAATGTAAATATTCAAATTTTATAAAAATGAAATATTTAAAAAGGAAAGTAGTATGAGATTAGATAAATACCTTAAGGTGTCAAGGATAATTAAAAGAAGGACAGTAGCCAAAGAGGCTTGTGAAAAGGGATTGGTAGAAATAAATGGTAAGTTAGCCAAGTCGTCTTCAGAGGTGAGGGTAGGTGATGTCCTTAGAATCACATTTGGTGAGAGAATTGTTGAATATAGGATAACAAATATAAAAGAACACGTCTTAAAGGACGAGGCTAAAGAATTGTATGAATTAGTTTAGCTTATTGGAAGCTGGAGGAAGTATAATGAATAAGGTAGTGAAAAAAGCAGTAATACCAGCTGCCGGTTTGGGAACGAGGTTTTTGCCGGCTACTAAGGCTCAGCCTAAGGAGATGTTGCCAATAGTAGACAAGCCGACTCTTCAGTATATTATAGAAGAGGCAGTAGCATCTGGTGTTGAAGAAATCTTGATAATCACAGGCAGGAATAAGAAGTCTATAGAAGACCACTTTGACAAGTCTGTGGAGCTGGAATTAGAATTGGAGAACAAGGGCAAGACAGACCTGCTAGAAATAGTGAAGGGCATATCAAATATGGTAAATATCCACTATATAAGGCAGAAGGAGCCTAAGGGTTTGGGCGATGCCATATACTGTGCCAGGTACTTTATAGGTGACGAACCCTTTGCTGTTATGTTGGGTGATGACATGGTGGATAATGGCCAGGGGGAGCCTTGCTTAAAACAGTTGATAGATGCCTATGAAGTCCACAATGCCAGCATACTTGGTGTCCAAGAGGTCGACAAGGAAAATACTGACAAGTACGGTATAATCGATGGTAAAAAGCTATCAGACAATATATATAAGGTAAATGCCCTGGTTGAGAAGCCAGACCCAGACCAGGCCCCATCAAATGTGGCCATCCTGGGTAGGTATATAATTACACCTCAGATATTTGATATTCTGGGCCAGATACCACCGGGCAAGAATGGTGAAATTCAACTGACTGATGCCTTGGAGATATTAAAGGACAGGGAAGATATGTATGCCTATGTATTTGAGGGCAGGAGGTATGACCTGGGGGACAAGCTGGGCTTTTTGCAGGCTACAGTTGATGCAGCCCTTAAAAAACCAGAACTTAGAGATGAATTCTTGAAGTATTTAAACCAGGTTTGTGAAAAGGAAAATAGTGAAAGGTAGTTATTTAAATGGCTAAGAAGAATAAAGTCGTATATAAGGTGGTATCTATTCTAATAGCACTAATGTTTGCGGTCTCTAGTGTGGCCTTTGCTATTAGTGTATTGATAGGTGATTAAGATAAGGAGGCCCTTATGACAGATAGAGAAATTGAAAAATTAAAAGGCGAAAGTTTAGTAGAATTGAGGGTTAAGGCGAGAAATTTAGGGGTTAAGTCGGTTACTACCTACAATAAGTCTGGCCTAATAGAAAAGATAAAAGAAGCTATACAGGGTGGAAATACTGATTCTAGTCAAGGTCTTGACAATAAGGAAGACCTTAATAGACAAGAAGAAATAAATGAAGATACCAAGAGGCATGCCGGAAATCCAAGTGGAGAAAGGGGTCAGTACAAGAGCCAACAAGATGGCAACCAGGGCCAGCAAAAGAGGGTCCTATATATGACTCCTCCAGAGATGAACGAAGATAATAAGGCTGAAGGTGTACTTGAAATCCTACCAGATGGATTTGGTTTTTTGAGGGGAAGTAACTACTTGTCAACAGAAAATGACACCTATGTATCTCCCAACCAGATAAGAAAGTTTGGCCTTAAGACTGGGGACTTTATAACCGGTGTAGTAAAGCCAGAAAATCCGAATGAACGTTTTAGGGGTATGATGTATATATATAAGGTGAATGGAGATGACATATCAACTGGAAGGTCAAGGACCCCATTCGAACAGCTATTGCCAATATATGCAGATGAAAAACTGGTTTTGGAAACTGATAGAGAGGGTATTTCTACCAGGATAATCGACCTTTTTGCACCTATAGGTAAGGGACAGAGGGGTATGATAGTGGCACCACCCAAGGTTGGTAAAACTGTATTATTGAAGAGTGTTGCCAATAGTATCACTAAAAATTATCCAGATGTGACCCTAATAGTTCTATTGATAGATGAAAGGCCGGAAGAAGTTACAGATATGATGGAGTCTATAGATGGTGAGGTAATATATTCAACTTTTGACCAGGCATCTTCCCACCATGTAAAGGTGGCCGAAATGGTATTGAGTAGGGCCCAGAGGTTGGTAGAGCACGGCAAGGATGTAGTTATCCTACTGGATAGTATAACCAGGCTAGCCAGAGCCTATAACCTTACTATAAATCCAACGGGAAGGACCCTTACTGGTGGTCTAGATCCAGGAGCCCTATATGGACCTAAGAAGTTCTTTGGTGCAGCTAGAAATATAAGAAATGGTGGTTCCTTGACTATATTGGGTACAGCCTTGATAGATACAGGGTCTAGGATGGATGATGTAATCTTTGAAGAATTCAAGGGTACAGGTAATATGGAACTTCATCTTGATAGAAACCTGGCAGAAAAGAGGATATTCCCTGCCATAGATGTATATAAGTCAGGAACAAGGAGGGAAGACCTCCTATTGACTGCTGAAGAGATAGATGCCCTGTACAAACTTAGGAGGTCATTTACCAACGGTAACAACCAGAATATATCTGATAACATAATAGAGGAAATGAAAAAGACTAGGGATAACAAGGAATTTATAGAAAAGATTAATCAAATTAATTTTAAATAGTGGCTATAAAGTTATTGAACTAAGTCATATATTGTGTTATAATAAGGGAGTTGAATTTTATTAGAATCGGAAAGGTTCGTTATTATAAAGAGAGGAGTGAATTTCATGCAGAAGGATATACAGCCAAACTACAAGGAAGTTGAAGTACGTTGTGCTTGTGGAAATACATTTATGGCAGGATCAACTCAGGACGAGATAAGAGTAGAAATCTGTTCAGAATGTCATCCATTCTATACAGGTAAGCAGAAGAATATCGAAAAGGGTGGAAGAATCGATAAGTTCAAGAAGAGATTCAATATGGAGTAATCTTACACCTAGATTAATATTTAAATTCGAATTTATGTATTAAGGGACTATTGCAAATTTTGCAGTAGTCTTTTTTTGTAAAAAATAACCCTATTTATTGGATATTACTTTGTCCAGTAAATAGGGTACATATCAAAGTGAGTGGAGTTTTAAAAAAGGTTTAGGGCAATAAGCATTATAATACCACCGGAAACAACTGATATACCTATATTCCTGAACTTGACCGATATCAGGATTATCAGTATAAGTGGTATCAACTTAATATTTGAAATTGACAAGAATAACTGGCCGTTTTTAAAGAATATATCCTTTACTATCATGGCTATAAAAACACCTAGGGGGATATATTTTATAAATCGATCGAATTCCTTTGAATTGCCACTCTTGCCCAAGATTACAAAGGGAAGGTACCTCATGGCAAACATAAATATAAATGATACACCTATTATGCACAGTTTTAATATATTATCATTCATCTGTGTCCACCAACTTTCCTTTTTTTTCATTATTCTTATCTATAAAGTATCCTATGCTAGTTACTATTAGGGCAACTATAATCAGGTCTAGGCCACCCTGGTAGATGTATAGGACTGCAAAAGATACAAGTATGGCTATGAAAAGGACGAATAGGTCCTGCTTGTTTTTAACCTGTAAGACAGCCAGGATTACAAACATACTAGACATCATAAAGGTTCCCATATCCAATGGTATATCTATAATTTGACCAAAAAATCCACCGAGTAGGTTGCCTATCAAGCCAAATATACAGCTAAAGATATTGACATATAGGGCCAGGTCGCCATCCCATTCAGGGTCATTCTCGTAGCAGGTCTTATTGATAGCAAAGGTTTCATCAGCTATAAACATGGAGAAGACTATCTTCTTCCATCCCTTGAGATTTTTGGTATCATTTACCAGGGCCGAGCTATACAGGGTATTTCTCAGGTTTGTAATTATGATAGTTAGGGTCAGATATATAGATATCTGGGGATTTATACCCCCTATTAGCATATTGGAGGCTATAAATACTGCACTGCCTGAAAAGACAAATATGGTAATTAATGTTATGTCTAGTAGGTTGAAGCCTACCTTACTTATCATAGTACCGCCTATGAAGCCCAAAGATACATAACAAAAGGCTATGGGGAGGGCGGTTATAAGGGCTTTTTTTATCTTTTTTAAATTCATATATTCTCCTTTTAACTCTGCTATTATTCTGTTTATCAACTCTTCAATAAATCTTATTAGACTATTACCCTATTTTACCACAAGTTATCCTATCTATGATATAATTCTAAAGGTAAAGAGAAAGAGAGAGTGAATTTAGCAGTGCTAATTAAGGATATAATAGAAAAATATAGTGATCTTTTGTCAGCTACAAGCCCCACAGCCAGATTGGATGTAGAGATAATCTTGTGCCATATCCTGGGCTGGGACAGGGTAAAGTTGATGATTAATTACGGCCAGGACCTAGACTCGGATAAGATGTCTATTTTTGAAGATATGATAGCCAAGAGGTTGGACCAGATGCCCATAGCCTATATAATAAATAAGAAGGAATTTATGGGCCTAGACTTTTATGTAGATGAGAGGGTCTTGATACCAAGACCGGATACAGAACTATTGGTAGAGGACCTGGTGGAAAGTATAGGAGAGATAGAAAGTACTAAGCAGGTTAGAGATATAAATGTCCTGGATATGTGTACTGGATCAGGTGCCATCATCCTTAGTGGGGCTAGTCAATGGAAGGATAGGGAAGATCAATATGCAAGAGAAGGTAAGATTGGCACTATAAAGTTTATAGGTGTAGATATATCCAAGCCAGCCCTAGAGGTGGCCGGTATAAATAGAGAATCCTTTGGCCTTGATGAGGTCGAACTTGTAGAATCGGACCTATTTACTAATCTTAGTGACTACAAGGGGAACTTGGACATAATAGTATCCAATCCACCCTATATAGAAGACCAGGTTATAGAAGGTCTAGAAAGGGATGTAAAAGACTATGAGCCTAGGTTGGCCCTGGCCGGTGGTAATGATGGGATGGACTTTTATAACAGGATTATAGAAGAGGCCTATGACTACCTTAAACAGGGTGGAAAACTGGTCTTCGAATCAGGCCATGACCAGGCAGAAAAAATATTAAAAAAGATGGCTCAAGTTGGCTATACCAAGGCATATACAAAAAAGGATATAAAGGGTTTTGACCGCCTTGTTGCCGCCTATAAATATTGACATTTTAGGTCGACTTATGTTAAAATATACAATTGATTATGTGGAAATTTAGGAATAATATATATGTTTAGATAAAATACAGGAAGGTGAAAATCAAATGCTAAATAAGCTAAAGGTTTTGGAAGATAAGTACAAGGAATTAAGCCAAAAAGTAGCAGATCCTGATATAATCAGTGACCAGCCGACTTGGCAAAAGTTGATGAAGGAAACTTCTGAAATAGAACCAATCGTAATGAAGTACAGGGAATACAGTAAGGCAAGTCAAAGTATTGCAGAATCAAAGCAGATACTAGAAGAAGAGAGTGACGAAGACCTAAGAGAATTGGCCAAGATGGAACTATCTGAGTCTGAAGCCCTACTGGAAGAATATGAAAATGAACTAAAAATACTACTAGTACCAAAGGACCCTAATGATGAAAAGAATGTTATTATAGAGGTTAGGGGTGGAGCTGGTGGTGATGAAGCAGCCCTATTTGCAGGAGACCTATTTAGGATGTACTCTAGGTATGCAGAAAGAAGGGGTTGGAAGACTTCATTGATGAGTTCCAATGAAACTGGAGTAGGTGGCTACAAGGAAGTATCCTTTATGATAAAGGGTAAGGGGGCCTATTCTAGACTAAAGTATGAATCAGGTGTTCATAGGGTTCAGAGAATACCTACTACAGAATCTGGTGGTAGAATCCATACGTCTACAGCTACAGTAGCCGTATTACCAGAGGTAGAGGACGTTGAAATAGATATAAATCCAGAAGATGTAAGGGTTGACGTATTTAGGGCATCAGGTAATGGTGGCCAGTGTGTCAACACAACTGACTCAGCGGTTAGACTAACTCATATACCTACAGGTGAAGTTGTTTCTTGCCAGGACGAAAAGTCTCAGTTAAAGAACAAGGAAAAGGCCATGAAGGTATTGAAGGCTAGGCTTTATGACAAGGCCCTGGCTGAACAGCAGAAGGATATAGCTGCAGAAAGAAAGAGCCAGGTTGGTACTGGAGACAGATCAGAAAGAATCAGAACATATAACTTCCCACAAGGAAGGGTTAGTGACCATAGAATTAATTTAACCCTATATAAGTTAGATTCATTTATAGACGGGGATTTAGATGAAATGATAGATGCATTGATCACAGTTGACCAGACTGAAAAGATGTCATCAATATAATCTAGATATTTTTAAAAGGCTTTGGTTTTACTAAAGCCTTTTTTAGAGAAGTAATCCTTTTAAATAAGAGATAAGACTTGTAAAGAAGGTTGATTTTATGAAAACACTTATAAAAGAAATAGATGTAAACAAGCCAGACAAAGACTTGATAGCAGTATTTGCCAGTATGCTGGCTAGTGGTAAGACAGTGATTTTCCCAACGGAGACGGTCTACGGCCTGGGGGCAAATGCCCTGGATGAAGAGGCAGCTGCCAAGATATACCAGGCAAAGGGGAGGCCAAGTGATAATCCCCTTCTAGTTCATGTTGCAGATAAAGAGGATGTATACGACCTGGTGGAGAATATAGACAATAGGGCAAAGTTATTGATGGATAGGTTTTGGCCGGGTCCCTTGACCATAGTTTTCAAAAAAAAGGATATTATACCAGATAGGACCAGTGGTGGCCTGGATACGGTGGCCATTAGGATGCCATCAGACCAGGTGGCCAGAGACCTGATAAGGCAGGCAGGGGTTCCAATAGCAGCACCCTCAGCGAATATATCAGGCAGGCCATCCCCAACCAAACCCGAGCATATAATCAGGGATATGGATGGTAGGGTAGATGGAATACTGGTCGGAGGATCTTGTAACTATGGGGTAGAATCCACTATTGTCGACCTGTCGAATGATGTAGCCATGGTGCTTAGGCCAGGTAGTATTACCCTAGAAATGTTGGGAGAGGTACTAGGCCAGGTAGACCTAGACCCATCATTAAAAAATAAGGATGATAACATCAAGGCCAAGGCTCCGGGCATGAAGTACAAGCATTATTCACCACGGGCCCAGGTTTATATAGTAAGGGCTGGAGACCAGGAAGATTTTGCCAGGAGGGTGGATGAACTATGCCTGGACAATGCCAAGAAGGGACTAAAGACAGGTGTTATGACCAGAAGCTCTGACCAACACCTATATCAGGCCCAGGTTTTTGACCTAGGAGAGTCCGATGCTGAAGTTGCAAAGAACCTGTTTGATAGTCTTATAAGCCTTGATAGGGAGTCTATAGATATAGCCTATGTACCATATTTTGAAGAAAGAGGCATAGGGGTAGCCATAATGAATAGGTTGAAAAAAGCAGCTGGCTACAGGATTATATAATCGTATATAAAGCTATACTCTCGTGTAGTTAAAATAAAATTTTGGAGGAATAAATATGAAAATAGCATTAGCATGTGATCACGGTGGACTAAACCTAAAAGCTGCTATAAAAAAGCACCTAGAAAAGTCAGGTCATGAAGTAGTAGATTTTGGAACTAATTCAAGTGATTCAGTAGATTATCCGGATTATTCTGAAAAGGCAGCAATGAGTGTTGCCAGTGGTGAAACTGAATGTGGTATCCTAGTGTGTGGAACAGGCATAGGTATCGGAATAGCAGCCAACAAGGTAAAGGGGATTAGGTGTGCGACAGTGGGAGATACTTTCTCTGCCAGGATGACTAAGGCCCACAATGATGCTAATATGATAGCCCTAGGAGAAAGGGTTACAGGTATAGGTCTTGGCCTAGATATAGTTGATGCCTACTTAAATTCATCATTTGAAGGTGGAAGACACCAGAACAGGGTAGACAAGATAAGAGCGATAGAAAATAAAAATTTATAATATATGTTTTAGGAGGAAGATATGAATAGAGTAGTAATTACAGACCATCCATTAATTCAGCACAAGTTAACTTTAATGAGAAAGACATCAACAGGTTCAAAGGATTTCAGAGAGTTATTGACTGAGATAACTATGTTGATGGGTTATGAGGTTACTAAGGACCTACCACTTAGGGATGTAGAAATAGAAACACCTATACAGAAGACAATGGCCAAGGAACTAGATGGTAAGAAATTGGCTATAGTTCCAATTCTTAGGGCAGGTATAGGAATGGTTGACGGATTTATCAGCTTGATTCCAGCTGCAAAGGTTGGACATATAGGCCTATACAGGGACCCTGAAACATGTGAACCAGTAGAATACTACTGTAAGATGCCTCAGGATATAGGAGAGAGAGAGGTATTTTTGGTTGACCCTATGTTGGCTACAGGTGGTTCAGCTACGGCTGCCATAGAGCTATTAAGGGCTAGGGGGGCAAAGAATATCAGAATGATAAACCTAGTTGCTGCTCCAGAAGGTATAGAAGTAGTTCACAGCAAGTATCCGGAAGTAGACATTTATGTAGCTTCTGTAGATGAAAAATTAAATGACCATAAGTATATCGTACCAGGTCTAGGCGATGCTGGAGATAGATTGTTTGGAACTAAGTAGTTTCAATAAAAACAGAGGTTGCACGGACTTTATTGTCAGTGCAGCCTTTAAGTTTTTTTAATACCTACTGGTATACATATAGACTTCCTTTGTGAACCTAATATGAAATCAATGTTAATAATTTTTAAAATTGTTAAATTTGGGGTATACTTAAGGGTAAATAGGGTTAAAATGTGATATAATTAGTAGTCAATTGAATTTATGGAGGAAATATGGGTAAAAATAGCATATGGTTTGAAGCTATGAAGTCTTTTTCATTACTTACGCAATTAGGAATTATGGTAGTAGTGTGTATATTTGGATGCGGCTTTATAGGGATAACTATCGACAAGAAGTTGGGTACTTCGCCAATATTTTCAATAATATTCATAATATTAGGCATAGCAAGTGCCTTTGTCAGTCTATACAAGACCCTCAAGGTGTTCACTAAAAAGGAAGATAAATACAAGTAGACATCTTTGAAAAAGGGTTTTTAATAGTGTATAGGTTTATATGTTGATGGGTTAGGAAGTGATGCATTGGATAAACAACTGATAGAAAATTTGAAAAAAATATACATAGGTATAGGAGTATATGACCTGGTGGGACTGGTTGTGATAGCCTTGATTGGAAAGGCATCAGTCAGCACTATGGCTGGTCTTATAGCAGGCAGTATAGTTGCCATGCTAGGCCTATTTTCTATAGCTAAAAATTTAGATGGCCTAGGTGATAGGGACAAGACTAAAGCAACCCTGTCATCCTTGGGAAGCTATGCTTTCAGGATTTTTATCTATGGGGCCATCCTGGTTTTTGCAGCAACTACAAAGCATATAAACGTGTATACTGTTGCATTTGGCTTGATTAGTACTAATATAGTAATAAAAGCCCAAAACCTCCTTGGAGGCAAAAACTTAATAAAGAAAATGAGAAAGGAGGATTAGGCTTATGTATCAAGCAAAATATGTTCTCTATTTTGGTAACTTTAAACTAAGTGAGACCATAGTAACCCAGTGGATAATAATGGCCTTTTTGATTATAGTAGCCTTCTTGCTTACTAGGAACATTCAGAAAGTTCCAACCAGCAAGAAACAGGTCTTTTTGGAATGGGCAATTGGGGGACTTAGGAACCTGGTTACTGAGACTACGGGAACGGCTTTTATAAAGCGTGCACCTTGGATGATATCATATATTGGAACTATATTTTTGTTCTTTGTATGTTCGGACCTAATAGTAATGTTAGGATTTAGGTCACCGACTACAGACTTGGATACAACAGTAGCCTGGGCCTTGATTACATTCTTCATGATCTATGTCATGGGTGTAAAGTTCAAGGGTATGGCATATTTCAAGGGCTTGTTAGAACCGATACCTTTAATGGCACCACTTAATATAATAGGTGAATTTGCAAGACCTATATCATTGAGTTTCCGTCCATTTGGTAATATATTGGGTGGTTCTATAATAATGTCCTTGTTCTACAAGATGCTGGAATATTTTTCAAGTATGATACCTTCACTGAAGATTCCGGTGGGTGAATTTTTAATACCGGTTCCACTACACCTATATTTTGACCTCTTTGCGGGTTCATTACAGGCATTTATATTTATAATGCTGACTATGGTATTTGTAAGTGGAGCAACACAAGAGTAATGATAAGAAAAAAGTATAATATGGAAATAATAAAATTTAGGAGGAAAAGAATATGTTAGAAGGAATGAGTTTAGGAATAGCGATAGCAGGTTCAGCAATAGGTGCTGGTATAGCAGTTGCAACAGGTATAGGTGCAGGTGCAGGTCAGGGTTTTGCAGCAGGTAAGGCAGCAGAGGCAGTGGCCAACCAGCCAGAAGCAAAGAGTGACATAATATCAACTATGTTATTAGGTCAGGCGGTTGCAGAATCTTCAGCTATATACGGTCTAGTAATAGCGATTATACTAATATTTGTTAACCCTTGGATACAGATGTAATCAAAGAATACAGCTAAAGATGGGAGGCAACAAATATGGAATTTAAGCCATTAGTAGGCTTGACATATGAGCTTTTCTTTACCCTAGCCAATGTACTGATATTGTTCTTGATATTGAGAAAGGTCTTGTTCAAGAAGATTATAGATGTCATGGATGCTAGAGATGCTGACATAAAGAACAATATAGAAGCAGGTCAGAAGGCAAAGGAAGAAGGTATGAAATTTAAGTCAGAATATGAAACTAAGATTCAAGATGCCCGTGATGAGGGTCAGATGATAGTTGATTTTGCCAGGAAGAGGGCGGAAGAAAAGTCTGATACTATAATTTCAGAAGCCAAGAAGGAAGCTGAGTATATCAAGCAAAAGGCAAATAATGAAATTGCAAAGGAAAAAGAACAGGCCTTTAATAATATTAAGTCTGAGATTTCTGAGATAGCTGTATTGGCAGCATCAAAGGTTATCGAAAAAGATATAGACAAGGCTAAGCATGAAGATTTGATAGAGAACTTTATTAAAGAAGTAGGAGAAGCTAAGAATGATTAGTCAAGTTGCAAATAGGTATGCAGAGGCTTTATTTCAATTAGCAGAAGAAGAAAATCAACTTTCCGAAATATATTCAGAAATAGAGGATTTAAACAAGCTTATTTTAGACAATAAAAACTTATATGATGTATTGAGGTCCCCTTTTATAGGTAAGGACGAAAAATTGGATATAGCAGACAAGCTCTTCACTGACAAGCTATCAAGGGATGTCAGAAACTTTTTGATGGTCTTGATAGAGAATAGGAGGACTACTGAGCTGGATTCAATAGTGAAGTCATACAAGCTCATGTTGGATACAAAAAATAATGTCGCAGAAGGAAAGGTAATAACTGCTATAGCACTCAGTCCAGACAAGTTGGCTGAACTAGAGAGCAAGCTTTCTGCCAAATATAATAAAACAATAAAATTAACAAATGAAATAGACGAGAGCATACTAGGTGGTGCCCTTGTGAAAATAGGTAATGAAGAGATAGATGGTAGTATAAAGACCAGGTTAGATGGTATAAAGGATACCCTATCTCAGGTAATATCATAAGGAAATGGTGGTGAACCAATGAATTTAAAACCAGAGGAAATAAGTTCCATAATAAAAAGTCAGATTAAGAATTATGACAATAAGATAAAACTTACCGACACTGGTAGCGTATTAAGCGTTGGTGACGGTATAGCAAGTGTATATGGCCTTGAAAGTGTCATGTCAGGTGAGCTACTTGAATTCCCAAATAAGGTATTTGGTATGGCCCTTAACCTTGAAGAAGAGGTTGTAGGTGCCGTTATACTTGGTGATGATTCAAGTATCAAGGAAGGTGACCTGGTAAAGAGGACTGGTAGGATAGTTGAAGTACCAGTTGGCGAGGCCATGATAGGTAGGGTAGTAAATGCCCTAGGTCAGCCTATAGATGGTAAGGGAGATATATTAACTGACAAGACTAGACCAGTTGAGTATCCGGCACCAGGAATCATGAGCAGGAAGTCAGTATTTGAACCACTACAGACTGGTATTAAGTCAATTGACTCAATGATACCAATTGGTAGGGGTCAGAGAGAGTTGGTTATTGGTGATAGGCAGACAGGTAAGACATCTATACTTACTGACACTATTATCAACCAAAAGGGTAAGGATGTAATCTGTATATATGTAGCCATAGGCCAGAAGAGGTCAACTGTAGCCCAGTTGGTTTCAACTTTTGAAGAATTTGGTGCTATGGACTATACGATAGTAGTATCAGCAACAGCATCAGAATCTGCACCATTACAGTATCTGGCCCCATATGCTGGTGCTGCTATAGGTGAAGAATTTATGTACAATGGAAAGCATGTCCTAATAGTATATGATGACCTTTCTAAGCAGGCGGTTGCCTACAGAGAAATGTCTCTGTTACTAAGGAGACCACCAGGTCGTGAAGCCTATCCAGGTGATGTTTTCTACCTACATTCAAGACTACTAGAAAGGGCTGCCAAGTTATCTGATGACTTAGGTGGTGGATCAATGACAGCCCTACCGGTTATAGAAACACAGGCCGGTGACGTTGCTGCCTATATACCAACAAATGTAATATCAATCACAGATGGTCAGATATACTTACAGCCAGAGCTATTCTATGCAGGTATCAGGCCAGCCGTTGACCCTGGTATATCAGTATCAAGAGTTGGTGGATCTGCCCAGATTAAGTCAATGAAGAAGATAGCTGGTACATTAAAGCTTGCATATTCTCAGTATAGAGAACTTGCAGCCTTCTCTCAGTTCGGTTCAGACTTGGACGAAGATACTAAGAGAAGACTTGCCCAGGGACAGAGAATAGTAGAAGTTCTAAAGCAGGATGAACATAATCCTATAACAGTAGAAAACCAGGTAATTATAATATACGCAGTAATCAACAACCTACTTGCAGATATCGAGTTAGAAGATATAAAGAGGTTTGAGGCAGAACTATACAGCTATATGGATAGCGTACACCCTGAAATAATTAAAAAGATACTAAATGCTGAAGACTTTAACGAAGAACTTACAAAGGCAATAGAAGAGTTCAAGGTAAAATTCAAAACAGAAGTATAATTTTAAAGGAGGCGTACAATGGCAGGAGCTGGAATGAAGGCAATTAAAAATCGTATTGCCAGCGTAAATAGTACCAAGCAGATTACTAACGCCATGCATCTGGTAGCCTCATCAAAACTGAGAAAAGCTAAGCAGGCCACAGAAAACTCTAGTGCATACTTTAATACAATGTATGAAACTATAGTTGATATTTCAGTAAATACTAAGGGACTAAATAGCCAATTTTTAAAGGCTAGAGACCTAAAGACTAGGTGTCATTTAGTAATTGCCGGAGACAGGGGTCTGGCAGGTGGATATAATTCGAGTGCTTTTAAAGAGGCAGAGAAGTATATGGGGTTAGTTGAAGATTACGTAATAACAGTTGGAAAAAAATCATATGATTATTTTTCCAAGAAAGATGTAAAGATAATAGATAGGATTGAATCAGTAGAAAAGTATGAGTATGAAGAGGTAAGGGCAATCACCGACAAGCTTATGAAGATGTATGAAGAAGGCCAAATCGATGAAGTCATCCTTACTTATACAGAATTTGAATCTGCATTGTCACAAAAGCCTAAGGCTATTAAACTGCTGCCTTTGGTTTTCGACCAACCACTTGAATATGGTGGTGAAAGATATAGGGAAATACAGGAAGAAAAAGATCCTAATGTCTATATTAGTGAAGAAATCCTTCGTGAAAGGTATGAAAGAAGAGAGGCTGAGGGCAAGGAGGCAGAAGAATTTATCAATAAATTCAAGAAGACGGAAACTGGTCCAAAAGCCAAGGTCAAGTACCTTCCTTCAGCGGAGAGTGTCCTAGAATTCCTTATACCTACCTATATCACGGGTACGGTTAATGGGGCTATAGTGGAGTCATATGCTTCTGAACAGGGAGCAAGAAGAACTGCCATGGAATCAGCTACAGACAATGCAAATGAAATGATTCAGAATTTAGAACTTAGCTACAATAGGGCTAGACAGGGTGCTGTTACCCAAGAAATAACGGAAATCAGCGGTGGTGTAGAAGCCCTAAAGTAAGGAGGAAAAAATGGCAAATATAGGAAAAATTGTACAGATTGTTGGAGCTGTACTAGATATTAGGTTTGAAGATGAAAAAAATCTACCTAACCTATTAAATGCTTTAGAAATAAAGTTGGAAAATGGAAATAAGATAGTTGCCGAAGTAGCCCAGCATATAGGTAATGACACAGTAAGGTGTATAGCCATGAGTGCTACAGATGGACTAGTCAGGGGTATGGAAGCTGTGGATACAGGTGCTCCTATATCAGTTCCAGTTGGTAAGGAAACTTTGGGTAGGGTCTTCAATGTATTAGGAGAGGCTATAGACTTAAAGCCTATGCCAGAAGGTGTGAGCCTTTCTCCTATACACAAGGAAGCACCAGCCTACGATGAACTAGAAACTAAGGCAGAAATTTTGGAAACAGGTATAAAGGTGGTTGACTTGCTTGCCCCATACCTAAAGGGTGGTAAGATAGGTTTATTCGGTGGTGCCGGTGTTGGTAAGACAGTCCTAATTCAGGAGCTGATCAACAACATAGCCAAGCAGCACGGTGGTATATCTGTATTCTCAGGTGTTGGAGAGAGAACTAGAGAAGGTAATGACCTATATGGCGAAATGACTGAGTCAGGTGTTATAAACAAGACTGCTATGGTATTTGGTCAGATGAATGAGCCACCAGGAGCAAGAATGAGGGTTGCCCTAACAGGCCTTACAATGGCTGAACACTTTAGGGACCAGGAGGGTCAGGACGTCCTACTATTCATAGACAATATATTCAGATTCACTCAGGCTGGTTCTGAGGTATCTGCCCTACTGGGACGTATGCCATCAGCAGTTGGTTACCAGCCAACACTAGCTACAGAGATGGGTGCCCTACAGGAGAGAATCACATCGACTAAGAAGGGATCAATCACATCAGTTCAGGCAGTATATGTACCGGCCGATGACTTGACTGACCCAGCACCAGCGACAACATTCTCACACTTGGATGCCAAGACGGTATTATCCAGACAGATATCATCACTAGGTATCTATCCGGCAGTTGACCCGCTAGAGTCTACATCCAGAGTCCTAGACCCAAATATAGTTGGTAAGGAACACTATGAGGTAGCCAGAGGTGTCCAGTCAATCCTACAGAGGTATAGGGAACTGCAGGATATCATAGCTATCTTGGGTATGGATGAATTATCTGATGAAGATAAGGTGACTGTTGCCAGGGCTAGAAAGATACAGAGATTCCTGTCACAGCCATTTACAGTAGGTGAGCAGTTTACTGGTATACCTGGTGTATATGTACCAGTCAAGGAATCAATCAGAGGTTTCAAGGAAATACTAGACGGTAAGCATGATGACCTACCAGAATCAGCATTCTTGTTTGTAGGTACTATAGAAGATGCAGTTAGAAAGGCGAAAGGAAGTGCTAACTAATGTTTAGTTTAAAAGTAGTAACTCCAAATAGCACTTTTTACGAAGACCAGGTAGATATGGCTATATTCAAGACTACGGTTGGAGATAGGGCTATATTGAAGGGGCATATACCGATTGTTGCAGGTATAAAAGAAGGAAAATTGAGAATCAAAAAAGACGGGGGTCGCTTCAGGACGGCTGACATAGGTAGGGGCTTTGTAACTGTTAATTCAGATACTGAGACTGTAATACTGATTGAGTCTGCAGCCTGGTGCGAAGATGAGGTTTAATAATGAAAATTAGACATTGGGTAGTTATTATTTTGTTTGTTACACTAGCCGCAGTTTTTGGACTATATGCAATGTCGAAAAAACACGATGCTACAGTTCCACTGGATGAGATATATCCAGAAAATATAATAGCTAAGTACTATAGTTCATTAGATGAGCGAATGGGTAAGAATATCCCCTTTCTAGTACTAAGTGAGAAGCCGTATTCAAGGTGGGAATTGTATAACGACAAGGGGGAGCCAGGTCATAGGGTTACATCCCACATGATTAAAAACATCAAGAGTATACGTATGGTTTCCAAAAAGGAGCTAGACTATGAGGGTAAGCCAATCACCTTCCCAAGAAGGGATGGCAAGATAGAAACATTCCCACTAGAAGACACTGTCCTATACGAGGTAACATATAATATAAGGTATTTCAGCACAAAGAATCCTATTATTATGTATGGCGAGTATGGTAACAAGGACTATAAGGATACCAATAAGAAGGTATACAAGAATAAAAAGGAAAAAATGTGGCTAGTAAAAATAAAAAATGGAGCTTGGAGGATAGCCAAGATTGAGCTAATTCCAGACTAATGATTGAAATAACGCTGATTATGACCATTCTCCAAGTTGGAGTTTTGTCGTGTCAGCGTTTATTTGTACATATTTATTTTATGGAGGACTTAATGAAAGTAATAGAAACCCTGTTCCCAGTATTTTTTATGATGTTCCTAGGTATTTTATCAAGGAGCAAGAATTGGATTAACTGGGACCAAAAAGAAGGGGCAAAAAAAATAGTATTTAAAATCCTATTCCCAGCCCTGATATTCCATGTAATATTTGTATCTAACTTATCAACCAACCTATTAAAGCAGATTGTATTCCTGGATATAGCCTGGATTGTAGTCTATATTATAGGAAAAATACTGTCTAGGTATATAGGTGAAAGATATAGGAAGCTAGTACCCTTCCTATTGATGACTTGTGAAGGGGGCAACGTAGCCCTACCCCTATACATTACCTTGGTAGGATCAGCCTATGCCCTTAATATAGTAACCTTTGATGTGGCAGGTATAATTATAAACTTTGGTCTAGTTCCTATCTTGGTATCTAGACAGGTAAATACAGGTCAATCTTCAAAGGGCTTATTGAAGAATATATTTACAAATTCTTTTGTATTGGCTGTAATTTTGGGTGTCTTAGCAAACCTTTTAGGCCTATATGGTATCTTGGAATCTATTGAATTATCAACCCTGTACAACAACACCATAACTGCTGTTCTAGCACCAATTACAGGAATAATTTTGTTTACACTAGGCTATGACCTTAAGGTGGATTTATCAACCCTAAAATCATTATTATCACTGGTTGTGATAAGATTGGTTTTATGTGGTCTAATAATAGGAGGCTTCTTCCTGGTATTCCCAGGTCTTATGGCCAATCCATATTTTAAGACAGCAGTATTATTATACTTTATGTGTCCAACAGGTTTTCCGGTTCCACTCCAATTGTCAGCCTTATGTGATGGCAAGGACCAAGAAAGCTTTATGTCGGCCTTTATATCAGTTTATATGTTTATAACCCTAGTAGCCTATACACTGATAACAATATTTAGGCCATTCTAGGAACAGGTTGATAGGGATAAGTAAAGTCTATAAGGATAATGAAGTACCATGAACTTAATAGGATAAATGAAGCTAGTGGAAGTTAACAAACTTGATGAGATGCAATGAAATTTAAAATGCAATAAGTATAAGAAAATTAGGGAGGTAATATTATGAGCGAAGTGAAGAGCCCGTGGCCAGGTCCTAAGGGTCTGATACCAGTGACAAGTGGCAAGGCAGAAGATGCTAATGTACATAACAGGAACTATTTAGATAGTATCCTTGTTGAAATGAGGGTAATTGATTCAGTGGAACCCGACCTATCAACGGAAATATTTGGAAGGAAATATTCATCTCCTATCATGATGCCAGCCTTCTCCCACTTAAACAAGGTAGGCAAGGATGGAAAAAAACCTATGGTAGAGTATGCAAAGGCAGCTAAAGACATGGGCCTATTAAACTGGGTAGGTATGGAACCAGATGATGAATACGAAGAGATTAGTCAAGTTGGGGCAGATACAATCCGTATAATAAAGCCATTCGCCGACCACCAGATAATACTTGACCAGATAGACTTTGCCAAGAAGACAGGTGCAGTAGCAGTTGGTGTAGATATAGACCACGTTCCAGGTACGGATGGAAAGTATGATGTAGTAGATGGCTATCCAATGGGACCGGTAATGGAAGAAGACTTGAAAAAGTATGTAGACCATGCAGGCATACCATTTGTAGCCAAGGGGGTCCTGTCAGTCCAGGATGCCATAAAGGCTAGAAATGCTGGTTGCCAGGCTATAGTGGTATCCCACCACCACGGCAGAATTCCATTTGGTATACCACCTATCATGGTCCTACCAGAAATAGTAGATGCCTTGAAGGGAAGTGGAGTGACTATCTTCTGTGACTGCTCTATGGATACGGGTTACGATGCCTATAAGGCCTTAGCACTAGGAGCCCATGCAGTGTCAGTAGGTAGGGGTATACTAGGTCCACTCCTATCAGATGGCAGGGATGGAGTAGTGACTAAGCTAGAAAGAATGAATGAAGAATTATCAGAGATGATGATATACACGGGTATTAAAGATACAAGATCTTTTGATGCCAGTGTATTATATCTGTAGAGTGAAACTAAACTAACAGCTATAGGTGGAGAAAAGTACCTACCATATAGTGTATTAAGAGATTTGGTAAGGTAGACAAATATAAATTATCTAAATAGATAAGAGCAAATATTAAATATAGTATGGATATTTGAAATACTGTAAAAGAGTAAGGACCCCACACAATATAAATGTGGGGTCTTTAATTATATATATTTAAGGTATATAATAGGTGTATAGTATGTAGACTTTGGTGAGATAAATTTTTGGAGGTGTACATGGGTAGAAAGGTTAGTAGAAAAAGTGCGATAAACTATTATAAAAATTCATCAGCCTATAGGAAGATGTGTAAGGACCTGATGATGAAATACAAAAGATATGGCCGTCTGACTGGCAGAATTAGCCTAAAGGACTATACTGACAAGCAAAAGATCAAGATTGCAGATTTTGTGGGTGAGTCAGTGGCAGACCTTGGGTCTAAAAATGATGTAAGTGTGGCCAAGATAAAAAGTGCCCACCTAGATACCAAGTATGGAGACTATGACTTAGCCTACCTGGCATCAGAGGTAACAGGCATTGGCTTGTCAGTTGACTCAGATGGTAGCAAACCGTCCAAAGAGGCTATCAAGGAAACTATCAGAGATGAGATTAGGCAGCTACTTTCGGCTGTTAGACCTGATGTCCTAGATGAGATTATGGACAAGATATATTATGAAAACAAGTACAAGGAGATTTCCCTTGGCGATATATATTTTCTTGGTAATGCCATAGAAAAGATAAACCAGAGGGCGGGCCAGTTTGATGGTGTAAACTTTGATAATTACATATATTTGGCAGTTTTTGCTGCAGAGATTACAGCCAACCCTTATGAGTTTGATGAAGGGACTGTTTTGGGTGACTGGCTCTTTAGGATTTTAGCCCTTACATATGGAGACAAGCCAGCGGGCATGTCCTATATGGAGTATAGGGACAAGGTCTTTGAGCACTATGGAATTCTTCTTGATGATATATTCCACTTTTTGAGTGTAAGCCATATGTTGGCTAGGTCCAATGGTGAGGTCAACTCTGTTTGGTCTGCCTCTTGTAGGAACCAGGTTTCATGGAAGGCACCACTTAAGCACATACTAAAGACGGACCTTATATATCCGGAGTTGGGAGATGCCCTAATATTGGTAGAGAATGCCAGTGTATTCTATATACTAAGTGCCATGTTTAACAGTCTACCAATAGTTTGCTTCCACGGTAAGTTGAGAAAGTCTATATGGACCTTTATGGACAAATTGAGCAAGGATGCCAAGGTCTACTATGCAGGTGACTTTGATCCTGAGGGACTAAAGATGGCTGATGATCTCAAGCAGGCTTATGGTGATATGATAGACCTTAGTCTGATGAGGATGAAATATTATGAAGGATCCAAGCCTAGGACCAAGATAAAGCCTGCCAACCTAGACATATTAGATAAGATAAGGGATGAAAAACTTAAAGAAGTTGCCGAGGCAATTAAAGATACCAAATTAGTAGGCCACCAGTATAATTTGATAGAGATGTATGTTGAGCATATATTCTATAGGATTATAAATGACCTATAAGATGAAAATTGCCTGTAGATAAGATATAGATATAAAGATATGTATAAGGATAGAAATAAATAAGAATAGATAGGTATATAAACGTAAGTATAAACGTAAGCATAAATAATAATTTAAAAAAATATAAGATTAATTGGAGGTGTATTATGGATCTAAGCAGGAACTTAACTGATATCTTTGAGGATGAATTTATAAGGGACAAGAAAAAAGTATTGGCTCAGAGGGCTGTTCACAAAAATGGAATACAGGCATCGTGTGAGTCTATAGAAGCAAAGCAGACAGTTAGACCGGTCTTTTCTATTGACCTGGAGACTGGCAAGGTTACAGACCAAAAGAGGTCAGGTCGTTGCTGGATGTTTGCTGCCCTAAATACATTTAGGCATAGGATAATTGAAGAATTTAAGATAGATGATTTTGAGCTATCCCAGAACTATGTATTTTTCTGGGACAAGTATGAAAAGGCCAATTTCTTCCATGAAAATATATTGGCTACAGCCAATAAACCCCTTGATGACAGGAAAGTAGCCTTTTTATTAAACCTACCCCAACAGGATGGAGGCCAGTGGGATATGATTGTTTCCATCTTCCATAAGTATGGACTAGTGCCAAAGGAGGCTATGCCGGAAGTCCAGGCCAGCTCAAACTCAACGGAAGTCAACAAGTACCTAAATAAAAAGCTTCGTAAGGATGCCATGATACTGAGAAACCTGGTTGCCAGGGGGGCTAGTGACCAAGAAATTCTGGAAACCAGAAGGACCTTGATGAAGGAAGTGTATGATATCTTAGCCATATCTCTTGGTAGTCCGGTAAAGAAGTTTGATTTTAAATATAGGGACAAGGACAAGGAATACCACGTAGATAAGGATATGACACCACAGGCCTTCTACGACAAGTATGTAGGTCTTGACCTAAATGAATATGTATCCGTTATAAATGCACCAACAAAAGACAAGCCATATATGAGGTCTTATACTGTTGAGATGCTGGGAAATGTAGTTGGTGGTAAGGAGGTAAAATATATCAACCTGGATATGGAAGACTTTAAGAAGTTGGCCATAGACCAATTATCTGCAGGAGAATCCGTATGGTTTGGTTGTGATGTAGGCCAATTTTCCAACAACCAATCAGGCATAATGGCCCTGGATACTTATGAGATAGGGGACTTATTTGATGTAGATTTTTCTACTAGCAAGGCTGAAAGGTTGATGTATGGCGAGAGTTTGATGACCCATGCCATGGTCTTGACTGGAGTTGATATAGTTGATGGTCAGCCTACCAGGTGGAAGGTAGAAAATAGCTGGGGTGACAAGG
>ERZ773065.481-NODE-481-length-22450-cov-23.468587_pt1 | contig 22450 bp, 27 predicted proteins | sample MGYA00580623_ERZ773065 | MGnify/ENA primary metagenome ERZ773065 (study PRJEB29015, sample SAMEA2738017) | human oral metagenome | biome: human oral; feature: human-associated habitat; material: dental | place: China | collected 2047 ... | reverse complement strand
GAACGTCGTGAGACAGTTCGGTTTATATCCGGTATGGACGATAGGAAACTTGAGAGGATCTACCCCTAGTACGAGAGGACCGGGGCGGACGTACCTCTGGTGTATCGATTGTGGCCACCTGCTGCATTGTCGAGTAGCTATGTACGGAATAGATAAGCGCTGAAAGCATATTAAGCGCGAAACTAGCCTCAAGATAAGGTTTCCCTATGAGGACACTGAAAGACTATCAGTTTGATAGGCGCAAGGTGGAAGTGCAGTAATGTATGGAGCTAAAGCGTACTAATAGTCCCATTGCCTTTTTATGTCCTTGTCTGTGGATGTTTATGCTTGCATAAACACTACGGATAAGGTAGACTTAACTAGTAATTGGTGCTTTTCATAAGTACTAGTCAATTAACAATTCAATTCCGTGCTGAGATTTGGACATCGAAGAAAGGGGTTTGGCCCACCGTGGAGAGTATACGGGACCAAGCGCTTAAAACCCCCTCCTTCGGTGCCCATGGCGAGGAGGAAACACCTGTTCTCATTCCGAACACAGAAGTTAAGCTCCCCAGCGGCGATTATACTGCGAAAGTGGGAAACTAGCACGGTGCCGAATTATAAAAAGGCCATCCGAATAGGGTGGTCTTTTTCGTTTTAAAATAATGTTAATCTGTAGGATCTCTAATAGGCTGTGTTATACTAAAGATATGAAAACTCGGCATATTGGGGTGTGGCTAATTGGAGTAGTTTGTCTATTGTCGGCGACGGTTGTTGCAAAATCTCTATCTGTGGCGCTAGCTGATGGGTCGGTGCGTGAGCGAATAGTTAGTTCTGTTACGAAAACTCAGCAACTACCTAGTGTATTGGCAGATGTGCCAGCTATCTCTAATGACAAGCCTGATTGGTATCGTCAGCAGTTGTTAGACGCAGAGCGACAACATTACCGTACAGTCACCTATAGTATAGCTACAAAAGGAGCAACTACATCTGATATAAACGAATTTGCATCGCAAGTTCATGAAACTTTAAACGATAAGCGAGGATGGGCGAGGATGGGTGTGCATTTTCAGCGGGTTACTACTGGTGGCAATTTTCATCTAATTCTATCAGAAGCCAAATTATTACCAACGTTCTCAAGTGGCTGTTCTGCTGAGTGGAGTTGTCGGGTTGGTGTATCGGTTATCATTAATGACGATCGCTGGAAGGGGGCAACTAGTGCGTGGAACAATGCTGGTGGCAGTTTGCGTGATTATCGACATATGGTGGTGAATCATGAGGTAGGGCATTGGTTGGGGCATGGACATCAGCAGTGTACATCCGCTGGCACGCCCGCTGCGGTTATGCAACAACAATCGATTAGTTTGCAGGGTTGCGCTTTTAATCCGTGGCCGCTTGATAGCGAGCTGTGGTCAACGACTTTGGGGGTTAGACGATGATAAACTGGCGTAAATGGTCACGATGTAGACGCATAATAACTATAACAACACTTATGGCGATGTTAATCATGATAGTATATGTGGTAGTTAGCGTGTTGGTCTGGCGCTCGTTTCGGAGCCGTATTGCGGTGGCGATGACTGATATTGAGGCGGTGGTCGGTGAGCTGCAATCGCAAGACTTAACCCCTGAGCGACTACAAAAAGCCCTCGATAGGATGCTACAAGCCGAGAAAATATCCTGTCAGACTCCGGTTGGTATCATGTGGCAGAGACAGATAATAGCAAAATATAATGAATCGGTGACGCAGTGCCAAGACCTGTCACGCACTATACCAGTTGAGGCGGTTAGCGAACTACGTGATTACAGCGTGTTTGATCAGAGAGTGGCTCAGATAGTACAGCGATTAAACAGTTCACTCCTCCAAGTTACCAATTATGATTTTGACGCAATGATTACTGTTTGGGATCAGGCTCGGCAGGATATTTCGCAGATTGCATGGGATCGTGATGATGACGTAAGGCGACTGCGCAATAATTTAGTACAGCAAGCTACTGAAGTAGTTCAGGAATTACGAGCTGTTAAGACTGCGCATGACGCAAAAAATCGTCAGCAGTTTGATGGGGCTACTACCAAATTGCGTGAAGCTTATCAGCGATTTACGCAGAGTCAGCAGACAGCAACACAAATAATGTCACAAAAAACAATCAATTGTTTTGGTAGAAAATAAAGTAACTAATTGAGGTTGAAGTGTTAAGCTTGACAATTATATAAATATTTGCTATAATCGTGAATAGTCATAATAATATAATGTAGAGGAGAAATTTTAATGTCGTCTAAAGACTTATCAAGTCAAGGTATTGAAAAAATGTATCGTAACCTATTTCCAGAAGCGATTACTAGTGATCAACGTAAACGTCAATCAGGTATTTTAAGTAGACATGTAGTAGAGGTAGAGGTAGGGGTAGATAAGGAGGACTCTGTAGAAGAGTCAGTCCGCGATATTTTCGAAGAATGGAAAAAAGATCCCAATGATACGTATTCAGTTGAAGAGTTGTAGAGTATCAGATTCATCGTTAGAAATGTAAGTAGCAATAAAAATAGCCCTCCATGTGAGGGTTATTTTTTTATTCTCGAATCTCGCAGAAAACGAGAATGTTTTTTGTGGTGGAGAAATAATTTCTCTCACAAACAGGTGCTGTCGCTCAAAACGACTATATTTATTGTAAGATAATTGCTGATTGTTTGCAACGGTTTTATTACAATATAAAAAAGTTTATGTAAATATTGACAAAGTATGAGCAGTATGCTATTATGTAAGTATAGCACATATCATGTGTGATATATAAAGCGAGGGTTTCCACGAAAATTTATGTGGAAATCTTTTTAATAATGGAGGAAAACTCGCATGGCAGGTACAAAAGCAGGTGGCTTGAAGGCAGCCGCAAAAAATTTAGCAAAAGATCCAAACTTTTACGCCAAAATTGGCGCAAAAGGTGGCAAGAATGGTCACACTGGTGGATTTGCTGCTAATCCAAAATTGGCACGCATCGCTGGCGCTAAAGGCGGTAGGATTTCCCGCCGTCGTAAAGCAGTCAAAACTAACGACTAAATAAGCCAAAATATTAAAATAGTTCCGGTGAAAGCTGGAACTATTTTTTGTAGCGCTTTAACTGACAATTACGGGCTTCATTAACCCGCCAGACCGCTTGGCAGTTGAGACATCTATATTTCTGCTTGTCAGATTGGATACCGACCGCTGAGCATCGTGGGCAAACGCTACGTTTATGGAGCCAATCACGGTAGCTATCAAGATCATCTTGAATCTGTTCATCACTCATGTCAGCTTTAATTTGATAGCGTGGCGCCAGAATATTAACCGAGTACTGCCAAGCTTCGTTTTCCATCTTAATTAGCTCGACATCTTTTTTGTAACTACGATGTTTCAACTGAGCGTGAGCTATTTCATGTAGAAGTCGGAGAATACGTTTTGATGAGTTAATTTTTTGATAAATGATGGTTGAGTCGCTGGGTGACCAAGCAAAAACATCACCCTCTAAAAAAGTAATATCAGGAAAGTCAGATTTAACGATTTTTAAGATATTTTGTGGCATTGTCATAACATCCATAAAGTACGATTTCTTCTGATTGAGGTGCGCCAATGATTCTTGGGATGGCAATGGCGGCTGGCAAGTTTTCCGCCAGTATTCCGTTTAAAACGTTAACAAAACATGGTACAAAATTACCTAAAATACCACCGATGATAACCACTTCAGGCTGAGTGAAAGCGATTAATGGCTGCAAGCCAACAGACAATCTTTTGGCGATTTCTTGCCATATCTCAGCCGGTGATTGTTGAGATATTTCACCGAATAATGAATACAACGTGCGCCCAGAGGCAATTTGTTCCCAAGAGGTGGCTTTTTTCTGGTAAGTTAGCATCATATGTCCGCCCTCGCAGTCGTTCAGGCTGTCGTTTAGCTCGCCATTCAGTATTAGAGACGTGCCAACACCAGTGCCGATTGTAATATATAGAGCGCAAGACGGAATATTGTTTAAGCGATGCACGGCACCAAGTCCAGCCAAATTGGCGTCGTTAGCAATTAAGATTGGCACATTAGGAAAATGTTCAGATAATAAATCTCTGATAGGAACGTTGTGCCAGCCAAGATTTTGACACCAAATTGCCACTCCATCATGAACTACGCCAGGCAACGCCAAAGAAATGATATCAATTGATTGATTAACGGACGACAAGCGAATTTGATTGACGACCCGCTGAATGTAAGTTTCGACATTTTTGGGCGTAGGAAATTTGATGATTTCTTTTGGCTGACCGTCGTCACGAAAACCAGCCACTAAAGTTTTTGTTCCTCCTGTGTCAATCGTAACTATCATAGGTTAATTATAGCATGAAACTTTACTTTTGGTGGTTATTTTGATATAATAAAGAAAAGTTTATAGAGTGGAGTTTATAGCATGAATAACAAGCAAAGAGGTTCGGTCAGTTGGTTTGTGATTATGTCAATTGTTTTGGTGACAGCAATGGCGCTGGTACTGTATGGTGCTAAGCAATTTATGATGAGTCAACAATCGCCGATTTCTGATGATACTGTGGCGGTAAATAATACTGATCAAGCGAAAAAAGATAATAACCAATCCCAAGGCGCAGACGGGAAAGAACAAAAAACAGCTCCAACTGAAAGTAGTAATTCATCAACCGCCGACCAGCGTGGTGATGCTCAAGATGTTCCTCAAAGTCAGCAAAATAGCACTGGTGGAGACAACTTATCAAAGCAGGGAACTCAGGAAAATGCTAATTTGCCAACGACTGGCCCGGAGGATTCGTTTATGGCTGTGGTGGCTGGTGGGATGGTATTTGGCGTTGTGTCGTACATGCGGTCACGACGGACTGTTTAGTTTTGACTAGAGGTCATTGATTGTGGTACAATAATAGATAATTCTACGAAGATTTTTGATGTCTTCAGAGAAATAATATCAATTTAAGGAAGGGGTCTTTAGAAGACTTATGGCAAATGCCGCAATAACAATGGACGACCTGCTGGCGCAAGCAGGTGAAAATATTAAACAAATTACAGCTGGTGAAACGGTTAATGGTGTTGTTTTGTCTGTCAAAAAACACGAAATTTTAATCGATTTGGGGCCGTTAGGTGTTGGTTTAGTGCCACGCCGTGAAGTTGGTTTTTCCAAGAAATATGAAAAGGGTGATGAAGTAGTCGCTAGTGTGGTTGAACCTGAATTAGAGGATGGTTATTCACTACTTAGCTTGCGTAAAGCCGCCAAAGAACTTGGATGGGATAAAGTTGCAGAAGTAGTTGATGCCAAAGAAACAATCGTGGTGGTGCCTTACGACGCTAACCGAGGTGGTTTATTGGTGGAATATGAAGGAATTCGTGGTTTCTTGCCAGTTTCACAACTGTCAGCTGAACACTATCCACGTGTTGGTTCAAGCGACAAAGATGAAATTTTGCAACGCCTAAACGCACTGGTTGATAAGGAGATTAGAGTCCGAATTTTGGATGCTGATCGTAAGGCTAATAAACTAATTTTCTCAGAGAAAGAAGCTATCAAGGAAGATTTGAGTGAGCGATTTGAAAAACTAGCAATTGGCGATACTATCAAAGGTGTCGTTACGGGTGTGGTGGACTTTGGTGTGTTTGTGACAGCTGATGGTATTGAGGGTTTGGTGCATATCTCAGAAATCTCATGGGAGCGTGTCAATAACCCAAGCGACTACGTGAAAGTCGGTCAGACGATTGAAGCGAAGATTATCGCTATAGATAAGGAGCGTCTCAGCCTAAGCATTAAGCAGTTGACAAAAGATCCTTGGTTGGACGAGATTGAGAAATTTAAGGCCGGTGAAACAGTTGAGGGAACGATCACTCGTATTACGCCATTTGGTGCGTTTGTGCAGTTAAGTCCCGCAGTCGAGGCTTTGGTTCATGTGTCAGAGCTTGGCGGTGACGGAACAGATCCAGAGAAGATCTTTACTCTTAACCAGCGCAAAGAATTTGTCATTTTGGATATTGACAAGGATAGTCGCAAGATATCATTGTCTTTGCCTGGTGTAAAGAAGAAAAATAACAAATAAATAAATCCCCTGAAGCGTAGTCACGCCAAAGAGGTGAGAGGAGCTAACTATGGCAGATAAAATCGTCAATATTGCGGATTCAGTGACAGTTGGCGAGTTAGCTGAAACTTTGGGTCTTTCGGTGACTGCGCTAATTGGTGAATTATTTAAAAACGGCATTGCGGCAACAATTAATCAGCGATTAGATTTTGAGACAGCACAGATTATTGTTGAGGAATTAAAGCTTGATGTGACATTAAAGCGTAAAGAGGCAGCGCTCGAGATGCATAGAACACACCAGTTGTCAGATAAAGCTGTGTCACGACCGCCAATTGTAGCGGTAATGGGGCATGTTGATCATGGTAAAACTAGTTTACTTGATGCGATTCTAGACAAAAAAACTGTTGAAGGTGAAGCTGGTGGTATTACACAGCATATTAGCGCCTATCAAGTGAAGAGGAATGATCGATTAATTACTTTGTTGGATACACCAGGACATGAAGCCTTTGCGGCGCTAAGACAACATGGTGCTACGTTAACTGATGTGGTGATTATTGTCGTGGCGGCCGATGACGGTGTTAAACCACAAACAGTTGAAGCTATTCGGTTTGCTCGTAATGCCAACGCCAAGATGGTAGTGGCGATTAACAAAATTGATAAAGATACTGCCAATCCAGGCATGGTTATGGGGCAATTAGCTGAGCAAGGCGTGGTGGCTGATGAGCAAGGCTGGGGTGGTGATGTACCGATGGTGAAGGTTAGTGCCAAAACCGGTGAAGGGCTTGAAGAATTACTTGACACAGTGCTGTTGGTGGCTGATATGGAAGATTTGAGAGCTGATGAAGATACGCCTGCCGAGGGGTTGGTTATTGAGGCGCATATGGAAATCGGTCGAGGTGCTGTGGTTGGGTTATTGGTAGAACATGGACACCTTAAGCCGGGGCATTATTTAATAGCCGGTACGGCTTATGGAAGAGTGAGAACTTTGCAAGACTTTCGAGGTAATGTGGTTAGGGACGCTGGGCCAAGTACGCCGGTTAATGTGACTGGATTTAAAGAATTGCCACAATTCGGTGATGGTTTTTATATTGTTAAGAGTGAAAAAGAAGCTCGTTCTCTGGCTCAGAAAGCTAAAATTGAACAAGAAAAGTTGGCTGCTACAACCAATGTGACAGGTGCTGATATCTTGAAAATGATGAATCAAGAACATGACGCTGCCAGATTTAATGTGATTGTCAAGGCTGATGTTCAGGGTTCGTTAACCTCTGTAATAGACAGTTTGAAGTTGATTGAAACCAATGGTGAGGTGGAGTTGCATGTGGTGGGTTCTGGCGTAGGTAATATTTCCGAGAACGATATCCATTTGGCGGTTGGTGATAATACCATAATTTATGGCTTCAATGTTGATTTACCGCCTGCCGTCAAGCGATTGGCCGCCAGAGAAAAAGTTGAAGTTCGGATTTATCGGGTTATTTACGAACTATTGGATGATGCCAAGCACTCTATGGAAAATCTATTGGCACCAGAAATCGTTGAGACCGAGATTGGTGAATTGGAAGTGAAAGGTGTGTTTAGAACGATGCGAGAGGAGATAATTGCTGGAGGTGAAGTCGTGCGTGGTAAGATTTATAAGGGTCTACTGGCACGTGTTAAGCGAGGTAAGAATTGTATCGCTGAAGTGGAAGTTTCTAGTGTTCAGCGGCAACAGGTTGAAGCTAAAGAGGTTTTTGAGGGCGATATGTGTGGCTTGAGTCTGAAAACTTCGAAAAAAATAACGATTGAAATTGGCGATAAGCTAGAGTTCTTTACACGAGAATTGGTAAAAAAGACCTTGTAGATTAAATTAATTAATGCTGGTATAATTTTTAAATAATGAGTAATAACAATAGGATTAGGGGAGGCAAAAATGTTTCAATTAAATGATGATTTTCTGAAAGAAATCGGGTTGGATGGCTTGCCAGAAGAGCAACGTAAACCGTTTTTACAGCATATTTACAGTGAGCTTGAGCTCAGGGTTGGTGAACGACTAAGTCAGGGTATGACTGATGCGCAGTTAGATGAGTTTGCTAATATTATCGATAGAGTGCAGGTAGTGGTGGACAAATTTTTAGCTAAGCATGCACCTGATTATACGCAAGATCCAATGTTCCAGAAGCTATATCAGGCACTGTTGGTGGATAATCCAAATCTAAGTCAAGACGATGTGCGATTACGTAATGAATTTGCGGCGACCAAATGGTTGGAGGTCAACCGACCTGATTATCGTGATGTTGTGGCGGCAGTGATGGAAGAGTTGAAAAAAGAAATTATTGCCAACCGTGATTCAATTTTAGGCAACGCTTAAAATTTATTGAGCTTATTTTATGCCCTATGCCCGCAGGCCATTGAGGTATGATTGGGCGGGCATGGTTTTGCCACTGACGGGAGAGATAATTTCGTCAACAATTAAATAATTATCGTCTGTAAAACGTTGATCTATAATGGTTTCTGGCTGTGGTGCAATGTGGGCTTTGGTGATTATAATTTGCTGATCATTTACGGTAATTTTAGTGCGTGGGAAGCCGATATAAGCACGGACTCGGGCTTCAGCTTGAGTGGCTGTTAAGACTGTTGGGTCTAGCAGGGAATTATCTTTTGATAAAAGTTGGCAATAAGTCGCCTCATTATGATTTTGTGGAGTCGGTTGGAGACTACCGCTAACAATTCGCGGTAAGATTTCCACCAATTTCTTTGATCCGATAGAGAATAATTTGTCGTATAATTCAGTGTGTGATTCTTGTTGGGTGAGTGGTATCTCGGTTTGGTAGTAAATTGGGCCAGCATCCATTTTGGCATCTAGTTTCATGATTGATACACCGGTTGTATCATCTAGGTTAATCATAGCTGCTTCAATGGGTGATGGGCCACGATATTTCGGCAATAATGATGGGTGGAGATTGATAATGCCAGGTGTAAACAAATCAATGATTGATTGAGGAATAATTTTACCGTAGCTGACAAGGATACCAATAGGCCGTCCTAAAGCGAGAATATTTTCGTAGACATCTTTTAGACTAGTTGGTTGCCAAACTGGGATGTTATGAGCATGAGCAAATTTTTTGACAGCTGGCTCGGCTAACTTACCGCCACGACCTTTGGGCGCATCCGGTTTGGTGATGACTGCTGCGATAGAAAACTGGGCTTCATAAAGAGCTTTCAGTGCAATCAGACTATGCTCTTCGGTGCCAAAAAAGACGATTGGTGGCATATTATAATTCAACCCCACAGATCTGTATTGTTTTCAATTTGTGTTTTATAATCAAGTGGCTGAAGTTCACCTGCTTTATCTAAAGTGTAGAAAGCATCGGCCTGATCTTTTATGTGATCAATAAAAACTATTCCATTGCAGTGGTCAATTTCGTGTTGCAGGACACGCGCTAAAAATCCTTCAGCCTTAAACCTTACTTCATTGCCTGAAAGATCCATTGCTTTAACACGAACTTTGCTGTGGCGAGGAACTTTACCGTAAATATGTTTTACGCTCAAACAACCTTCATAATCAGCAATGACCTCGCCTTCATATTTCACTATTTCTGGATTGATTAATGTCATAAAATCACGGCTAGATTTTTGATTAAAATCATCTCTAACAATCACTATACGTTCTAATTTATCAACCTGAACAGCAGCTAGAGCGGCGCTAATTTCATGTGGTCGTGAATCTTCCCAATCTAGGGCAGCAGCTATCATATCATCAGATAATTTTTGCACTTTATCAGTGATAACGTGAATTCTGGTGGATTTTTGCCGTAAATGCGGATTTGGCAAGGCGATAATGTCATTTTTAGTCATAGGTTAATTATATCAGAGTAGCGATATTGGGTCGAGTTCGGCTTGCCAGTGCTGTTGAGGAACATGAGACAGGAGATTGACTAAATCTTGACGGCGCTTGGCTTTAATAATTAGTTGCCAACGGTAAGTGTCACGAACTCGTTCATAAAAAGCTGGAGTTGGTCCAAGAATTTCCATATCATTAGTAATATAATTGCGTAGGGTTTTAGCTAATGTACGTGAATTTTTGATGGCTGTGGCTTCAGTTTTATAAACGCAGGTTAATTTCAGCAAGTGGCAAAAAGGTGGGAAGTTGGCACTTTGGCGATGTTTAATGGTATGTTGGTAAAAATCATGGTAGTTTTGGGCTAATCCAGTCTTGATAGCTATATGATTTGGCTGAAAACTTTGGACAATGACTGTTGTTGGATGGTGTGATCGTCCAACACGACCGATCACTTGAGCTAATAGTTGGAAGGTACGTTCAGGCGCTGTGAAATCAGGTAGATTCAATCCGGCGTCGGCTTGAACAACTCCAACGGTTCGCAGGTTTGGTAAATCAAGTCCTTTAGCGATCACTTGCGTACCAATAATTAGATCAATTGTTCCGTTCTTTAACTCAGTATAGCGCTGGTCGACAGAATAATTATTATCGGTGTCACCGTCAAAGCGGGCGATAGATTGTTTAGGAAATATTTTAGCTAATTCGGTTTCAATCTGTTTGGTACCAATACCTTTATGGATGATATCGGCGTGATGACAATCAGGGCAACTAGTGGTTACAATGGTGTGAAAACCGCAAATATGACAAACCAGACGATGTTTGTCGGCGTGTAAGGTTAGTGGAGTAAAACAACGTGGACAGCCGGCTTGCCAACCGCAATTCTCACATAAAGTAATGGCGGCAGTCCCTCGACGGTTATGGAATATTAGAGCTTGTTGTCCAGCTTCAAAGGTTTTTTGTAAATTATTCAATAGCGTGTCTGATAAAAAATGATGTCGATTAAAATTAGCCCGTTTAGTCATGTCAATCAGCTTAATATCAGGTTTGATGGCGTCCGGTCGGGCGAGCTGGGACATGGAAATAATTGGTCGATTAGTTTTCTGGGCTAAAAAGTAATCGCTGACGTTTGGTGTGGCGCTACCTAAAATGAGTTTAGCTTGGTGTTGTCTGGCGAGAATTGACGCAGTGCGTAGAGCAGAATATCGTGGTGATTGCTCTTGCTTGAAGCTAGGCTCATGGCACTCGTCAATCACGATTAGTCCAAGTTGGTGTATTGGCATAAATAGGGCAGATCTTGGGCCGATGACAATGATAGGCTCGGTCGAGTTGATGATCTCCAACCATAATTGATGACGCTCTGATTCTGTCTGTCTTGAATGGGTAACGATGACGGACTGGAAATGCTGACGAAATTCATCAACCAGTTGAGTAGTTAAGGCGATTTCTGGGACTAGAATAATTGAAGAGAGACCTTTATTTTGGGCAATTTTTGCCAAATTAATGTAAACCAATGTTTTGCCAGAGCCAGTAATGCCGTGTAGTAAAAATGTACCGGTCGTTGAAGAGTCGATTGTTTTTAAAGCTTTGTTTTGATCAGTAGTGAATACATTTTTTGTTCGATTGGGGGAGCTAACAGATAAGGATTTAGTGGTTTTATGACGACGTTTTTTATCCAACCCACGAGGCAAGATAGTATGCCATACGGTGGCTAGATGCGTGTAGTAATATTGACTCATCCACAGAGCAGTTTGAATCAATGGCATTGGCAACGGTGCATGTGGTAACGTATCGATAATTTCTTTGACTGCAAAATCAGGTTTGCTGGTTTTTTGTAAAATTACACCAACTGTTCGGCTTTTACCAATTTCAACTATCACTAAACTGCCAACCGCTAAATCTTTTTCTGAGCTATAAGTAAAAGATTGCGCATCATTACGGACAATTTTAATTGGTGACACCAGGTAAAAATTCATAAACCTATTATACAGCGTTCAATCTGCTACAATAAGCATATGTATTTTAAAAGTCGTATGGAAGCTGGCGCAATTCTAGCGGAGCAATTGATGGATAAATATCGCTATGAGAACTGTGCGGTTGTGGCACTCGGTGAGGGCGGTGTTTTAATCGGTGAGCAAATAGCGGTGAATTTGCACTGTGTCTTGATGATGTTGCTTAGTGAAGGTATTGCAGTGCCGGGTGAAGGTGTAGATTTTGGTGCTATGTCGCAATCTGGACAGTTTACTTATAATAGCCAATTCTCAGACGGTGAGATTAAGGAGTATGCTAGTGAGTTTCATGGCTATTTGGAGGAGCAAAAACGTGAGGCTCATCAAAAGATGAATAGGCTGTTGGGTGACGGCGGGATTATTGATAAAGATTTAATCAGAGATCGGGTAGTTATTTTAGCTAGTGATGGTTTTGGAGATAACTTGTCGTCTTTGGACGTGGCGTTGAGTTTTCTTAAGACAGTGCGAATTGAAAAATTAGTGGTGGCGGTGCCTTTTTGTGGTGTAGCGGCAGTTGATAAATTACATATGACTGTTGATGAAATGCACATCTTGGATGTCAAAGAGAATTTTATGGGATTAAATCATTATTATGATGATAATAATCTGCCATCAAAAGAAGATACGGTAGCTAAGATTAATCAAGTAATTATGAATTGGAGATAAAAGCTTGCCGAGTGTTGTAAAATTGTGTTACACTTGGAGTTAACGAAAGGGAATTGGGAGGAAATGCTAGATATTTTTATTACATCTCGGGTGCGGCGCAAAATAGTGGTTGTTTATGCCAAATATCCTGATTTTCATACGCATGTTAGAGGTTTAGCTAAGCTAATTAAAGAAGATCCTGGTAATATTCAACGTGAACTCAAGCGATTGGAAAAAGTAGGGTTTCTAAAAAGTGAAAAACAGGGTAATTCACGAACTTATTCTACTAATAAACAATTTCCAATATTCAAAGAGCTACAAAGTATGGTGATTAAATCACAACAATACTCAGGGCGCCAAAAACGAAACCTATCTGATGTTGAATAATGGATTTGTTCAATAAAATTTTGATTTCTAGAGGTATGACGACTCAAGCGCTACGTCAAAGATTTCTACAGCCTGATTATGCGAACACTAAGTATGATCCTTTTCTCCTGCCAGATATGCAAAAAGCCGTTGAGCGGTTAAAACAGGCGCATCAAAAACAGGAGAAGATTGTTATTTATGGTGATTATGACATCGATGGTTTAAGTGCTACGGCGCTTCTGCTGGATGCATTTGGTAAGTTTGGTTTTGAAAATGTTGAAGCGTTTATCCCAAACCGGTTTGTCGAAGGCTATGGCATGACGATGGGTGCGGTGGATAAAGTGGCGGCAATGGGGGCGAATTTAATTGTGACAGTTGATACTGGTAGTTTATGTCATGCGGAGATTGAATATGCGTCGAGTTTGGGGATTGATACGGTGGTGACCGATCATCATAACGTCGCCGAAACCCCGCCTCCAAGCGTGGCAGCGGTCAATCCGAAATTTCCGGGACATACTTATCCGTTTCGTGATTTATGTGGTGCAGGCGTGGCGTTCAAGTTAGTCCAGGCCTTACAGGGTGAGCTGGATGGTTTACCGGACGGACACGAGAAGTGGCTGCTCGATTTGGTGGCACTGGGGACGGTTTGCGATATCGTTAAGCTTGAGGATGAGAATCGGGCCAATGTCTATTGGGGTTTGGAGGTGTTGAAAAAACAACAACGAACAGGCCTGAAAGCTTTGATGACCGTGGCTGGCATGGAGCCGGTCAAGGTGAATGCTCGAAGTTTAGGTTTTGGTCTAGGGCCACGGATGAATGCTGCAGGTAGATTGGAAACGGCGCAACATGCGTTGGACATGCTGGTGGCAGATGATGGTTTGACGGCTTTAGCGGCTAGTGAAAAATTGGAGGAATTAAACATTAAACGTCGTAGTATTCAGGACGAAATTTTTGAAGAAGCGTGCCAGCAGGCTGAAGAGTTGGCTGATGATCGAGTGCTGGTGGTGAGTAGTGATGGTTGGAATCACGGTGTTATCGGTATTGTGGCGTCAAAACTGGTGGAAAAATATAAAAAGCCAGTGTTTATCATTGGCGAGCGCGGCTCAGAAGCTACAGGTTCGGCGCGCAGTTTTGGTGATTTTTCAGCAGCAGATGCCGTGCGGGCAGCGGATGACATTATCATCAAAGGCGGTGGACATGGTGCGGCGGCTGGTGTGACGCTGACGACTGAAAAGATTGGTGATTTTCGCCGGCGGGTGAATGAATTTTACGATTCATTACAATTAAGCAACCAAGAGCGGTATTTATTGCCGAAAGCTGATGTGGAAATTGACGATTTTTCGGAAATTAATGAGGAGTTGGTGGAAAATTTGGCAAAAATGGAGCCATTTGGTAACGGTAACCCTGAACCAATTTTGAAGATTTCCCAAGCGACAGTTTTGAGCGCCAGGCGTATGGGGGCGGATGGGCAACACGTCAAGCTAACACTGCGTGATAAAAACAATAAAGTATTACAAATGTTGGCCTTTAATACGCCGGAGGAGTTTTTCTGTGAACCAGGTGATGAAGTGTCAGTCTGGTTCCAACCGATTATCAACGAGTGGCAAGGGGTGCGGACGGTCGAAGGGCGATTGTTACACCTTGACAAAAAGTTATATTTTTGATAAAATAGTGTAAATAACCTTATCAGAAAGTAGTATATTATGTCATATAAATTATCTAACCGTCGAACCCCTGAAACGAATAATCAAGCAGGACAAGAATGGGAAGTTCTGTCTTACAACCAAGAATCGTCATGTAAATGGTCTGCAGATGTATCTCCAGAATCAAGTAATAGAGGGGGGTCAGAATTGCGGAATATGTTCACTTACAATCTTGAAACATATCCTACGGTTGAGCAAGCTAAACAAGCTGCTGTAGAAGAATTGACTTCAGGGTTGCACGATGAGTGGCGCAGACCTCGTTTATGCAAAGATGGCACTTATAGGCCACAGGAAGAAAAGACAACCGATCAGGCATGGATAGAAAAACATAATACAGAAATAGTTGATATTGCAAATAGTGATTTCGCTGATTTGCCACAAGACTGGAAACAAGAATATCAAGATTCTGCGCAATTTTTGGTTGATCTGTTTCATGAAAACGGATTATGGGAAGCATTAACCCTAGTCTATTATGTAACAGCGTTCCCTAATGAGTATGATTATAAAGAATTGGCTTCTCAGTTACATAAATATTTAAGCTCACGACCGTCTCGCAATATACAGACTAAGGGAGTGTTAGCTAAGGGTCTTAGGTTTGGTGTTGATAGCTTTGATAAGCTATATGAATTTGAAAAAGAAGATTTTTTCCGTTTGGCTAAGTTTGCGGTTGATTTGGCTCATAGTGATCATGAGATTGCTTTCGTAACACTTAGTGGAGATGATAAAGTTTTTGGTATGAATAAGTATAAGTTTGTTCAGGATTGGAGAACGGAGGACGACGAATATGACGACGACGACGAATATGATGGATATTTGGCATGATATTTCATTTGCAAAATAGATCCTCATCTGTTATAATGCAAGAAGTATGGTACAAGTAACACGTAAAGATCAGAAGGAAGCGAACGAGAATATTATTCGTCGTTTTAATCGCAGGGTGCTACAAAGTGGCGTCTTGGCACAGGCAAAGGCTGTAATGCGCTTTGAAAAATCAATTTCAAAAACTGAGCGTCGCAAAAAGGCGATTATTCGTCAAGCACGTCGTGCTGACAAAACAGCTAAAATGCGCCTTGGGGTGCGTTAATGTCAGCGCTAGCCGAGCGCATCTCTGACGAAATGAAAGCCGCTCTTCTAGGGCGGCATCGTTTTCGGGGTGATGTCCTGAGAAATCTTAAAGCAGCAATTTTGAATGAGGAAGTTTCCCTAGGTAAGCGGGAAGCTGGACTTAGTGATGTGGAGATTGAAAAAGTTTTAGCACGTGAAGTTAAAAAGCGGGCTGAATCAGCAAAAATGTATCGTGAGAATAATCGTCCAGAATTAGCAGAGCCTGAAGAAAAAGAAGCGGCAATTTTACAGGAATTTTTGCCCGAGCAGCTTAGTGAAGACGAGCTGCGGATGGTCGTTGAGCAAGTGATGGCTGAAATTGGTGACGTTTCATTACAACAACAAGGGCAGGTTATTGGCATGGTAAAATCTAAGGTCGGCAACACGGCTGATGGTGCTATGATTGCGAAGATTGTTAAAGAAAAACTAACGAAATAAAGGGGTATAACGATGATTATTTTTTTTGGGCCGGCCGGCGCTGGCAAAAGTGTGCAAGGACAGATTTTGGCGGCACGGCATGGCTGGCGTTGGATGAGTGCGGGCCAGTTATTGCGCGATACACGTGACGCAGAGTTGATTCAACGTATGCAATCTGGTGAGTTAGTACCACCTGAAATCATCAACCGAATTATTGGCGAATCGCTTGATTCGGCACGGGATTTGAAAGGTGTGGTTTTGGATGGCTATCCTCGTCAATTAGCGCAGGCGGAGTGGCTGATTGATAATAAAACTCATCATGGCCGTGATATTAAGCTGATTATTGTATTAGAGGTACCACGACAAGAAATTTTAAATCGTCTTAAGGTGCGTGGTCGGGCTGATGATACACCTGATGCGATTGATAAACGATTAAGTATTTATCGTAGTGAAATCTATCCGATGCTGGATTATTTCAATGATCAAGGTGTGCCGATCATTCATATGAGCGGTGTTGGTACGGTGGGTAGTGTTCATGACCAAATTGAAGCAGAGTTGGTTAATCGGGGAATTGTTGAGGGAGTATAAATGAATTTGATTACTGGTGAAAAAACAGCGCAACAACTGGCGGACATGCGTGAATGTGGACGGATGTTGGCGACAATCTATGATGAATTACGTCAGAGAGTGACGGCTGGCATGAGTGAGCTGGATGTGAATGACTTTGTGGCTAAGCGTATTAAAGATTTTGGTGCAGAAGCGACTTATTTAACGGAAGAGGTAAAATTTCCTGGAGTAATTTGCGTATCCACCAATGAGCAACTAGTGCATTCACCGCCAACCGACTATGTGTTTGAGAAGGGTGATGTTGTAAGTTTTGATTTGGTTATTAGTTATCGGGAGATGAAAACAGACAGTGCCTTCACGATGGTGGTTGATGAAAATCCACGAGGTGCTAAAAAGCATCTTTTAAGGGGAACGGAAAATAGCCTGTATGCTGGTATTGATGCAATCTCTGGTGATGGCACTCGGGTGGGCGATATTTCAGCGGCGATTGAGTCGGTCTTAAAAAAGGCAAAATTGGGAATTGTTCGTGAGCTAGTTGGTCATGGCGTGGGCTTAAAAATGCATATGAGTCCAGAAATTCCAAATTATGGCACAAAAGGTACAGGTGTAGTGCTACATGCAGGTGATACGATTGCTATTGAGCCAATGGCTAGTTTGGGTGGTGAAAAAATTATCACCGATACAGATGGCTGGACGATCTCGATGAAAGATGGTTCGCTGGGAGCGCATTTTGAGCATACCGTCTTGATTACGGAAAACGGTGCAGAAATTATCACCAAATTATAAATCGATTTCTCGGTATTTAAAGTATGGCATGGGATTATTAGTGCCAGATCCGCTACCCCATGCCCCTGGGCTCGGAAGTCCGTGTTCTTTTCGCCAGTCGAGTTCGGTTTTCCATGCGCAACCGCCACCACCACTCATCATATTTCCTAGCTCAGCCTGAGATATGCCAGAATAGCTTTCGGCATAGATAAAGATTTTATCCTTACCGCAAGTTATTACACGTATATCAGGACCATGCTTTCTCCTCTCACGGTTGGGACCGCCCTCAAGTGCCTTTAATAAATCATAGCCAATCAGTTTATTCTTAGCCAACTCTGTACCATAGCCACCACCTTGATAAATTTTTAAACCTGTCTGTGTGTCTATCTGACCTTCATCAGGTTTTGCGTAGAATTTATCATAGCCGCTATAATATTTCATAGGTATTTTTTTATTAAGTGATCTGGTATAGATTCGCAAAGCATTTTCCACCTGATCTAAAGTAACATCTACTTTGGCGTCATAAGCTTGGTGTTTAATGCCGGTGTATGTCACGAAGCCAACCGCTGTTAAAATGGCCAGGATTGATATTACTACTAATATTTCCATAAGAGTAAAACCATTTTTGCTTCTCATGTATTAAAATATAGCAGCCATTTTCTTGCAAAGCAATAGACATAACCTGTATAATATGAGTTATGCAAGAACAATCTCGATATATCGTGGGAATTGATGTTGGTACAAAAAATGTCCGATGTGTGGTTGGCTATAGTGACACCATGGGCGGATCACCGAAAATTATCGGTGTCGGTGCGGTAAAAAATACTGGCATGCGTAAAGGTGTGGTAACTAATTTAACTGGGCCAGCTGCGGCAATTGATGCGGTGTTGGAGATTGTAGAAAAAATGAGCGGTCATCAAGTCCATAATGCTGTATTGAGTGTTAACGGATCGCATATTATTAGCACAAAAGCTGATGGCATGATTACGGTTGGTACCGTTAATAATGAAGTGACTCATGATGACGTGGAGCGTTTGGAAGATGTCGCTACAACTGGTAAAGTGCCACAAAATCGAGATATTTTAGATATTGTGGCGCATTCATATAAACTGGATGGGCAAGATAATATTAAAGACCCAATTGGTATGAACGGTGTACGGTTAGAGATTAAAGCTAATATCGTATCAGGTTTGTCTCCACATATAGCTAATCTCAGAAAGTCAGCTGAGATGGCTAAAGTTGAGGCTTCTGCGGTGATTCCGTCAGTTTTGGCGTCTGCTCAAGCGGTCTTGAACGAGAATCAGAAAGAAAATGGTGTGGCGGTGTTGGATATTGGCGCTGCAACGACTGGTGTAGCGGTTTTTGAAGAAGGTGATTTGCAATATCTATCAGTTATTTCACTGGGTGGTCAAAATGTAACGAATGATTTGGCGATTGGCCTTAAAACTGATCCAGAAATTGCTGAAACGGTGAAATTGGCTCAGGCAAGGTTTGGTGGTGAGGCTTTAGGTGTGGTAGATGTTAAACATGAAAAGAAAACCTATCGATTTGATCAAGCGGAAATTGATGAGATCGTTGAAGCTCGCTATGAAGAGATTTTTGAGGCAGTTGCTAAGGAATTGAAGAAAGCTGGCCGATTAGGTAAATTGCCAAGCGGTGTGGTGTTGACTGGTGGTGGCGCTAATGTCAAAAACTTGGCAGAGTTTGCTAAAGAGCAGTTGTCGGTAGCGGCACAAATTGCCTTGCCAGTAGGCTATACGGGTGTAAGTGAAGATGTGAAAAAGCCAGAATTTGCGGCAGCTGTTGGATTGATGATGATTGATTCATTTAATTCGGCTTACGGTGGTGGTCAGAAAATTCACGATATAGCTCATAAAACTGACGGATTCCTAAAGAAGTTGTTTTCAAGGTTTAAGTAGTTTTGGCAGATTATAAAAAATGGTATACTATAGTAAGAATTAGGAGAGGAAAATGCCACAAATACAACCAAGTGAAGTTCAAACTTTTGCCAGTATTAAAGTAGTCGGTGTCGGCGGTGCTGGTGGTTCAGCAATTAATCGTATGAAAGAAGCTGGGCTTTCTGGCGTGCAATTTATTGCCATGAATACTGATGCTCAGGCCTTGCACAATTCAAAAGCTGATGTCAAAATTCATCTGGGTCGGGGAACGACTAACGGCCTGGGAGCTGGAGCTGATCCGACAGTCGGTGAAGCGGCAGCACAAGAATCTCGTGAAGAAATTAAAAAATCTCTTGAAGGCGCTGATATGGTTTTTGTAACGATTGGTGCCGGCGGTGGAACTGGCTCTGGAGCTGGCTATATCGTGGCAGAAATAGCAAGGGAGATGGGGATTTTGGTGGTTGGTGTAGCAACCAGACCGTTTAGTTTTGAGGGCGAAAAGCGTCGGATAAATGCTGAATGGGCAATTTCTCATTTAGGTCGGCAAGTTGATACTTTAATTACTATTCCAAATGATCGGTTACTGCAAACGATTGATCGTCGCACGCCATTACTAGAGACATTTAAGATCGCTGATGATGTATTGCGTCAGGGCGTGCAAGGAATCTCAGAATTAATTACTGAACATGGTTTGATTAACTTGGACTTTGCCGATGTTAAGGCGATTATGAAAGATGCTGGTTCTGCCTTGATGGGAATCGGTCGGGCAAGTGGTGATGATCGTGCGGCACAGGCTGCGCAACAGGCGATTGAATCGCCACTCATTGAAGTATCGATTGATGGCGCTAAAGGTGTACTCTTTAACGTCACTGGTGGTTATGATATGAGTATGGCGGAAATTCAAGAAGCTGCTGAGATTATTACTGGAGCTGTCAGTCCTGACGCTAATATTATTTTTGGGGCAACTCTGCGTCCAGAAATTGAAGATGAGCTGGTAATTACGGTTATCGCTACTGGCTTTGACAGCGATACTTTCAAGCGACAAGAGGTCAGCCTCAACTCTGAAAATAGTCAGCCAACCGAGTCGGAAGTTGATGAGGAGATGGTTAAAAATATTGATATGGAATTAGACAAGGCGGATGTGGCGGATAATTTCAATAACGAGTCAGAAGAAAATATCTGGGATAAGCCACCTGTTGAAGCCCAAGAAGATCCAGAAGATGATATGCCAGCCTTTTTGCGTCGTCGTAAGAAAAATAAGGAGTAGACGTGGGGTTTAATATAGGTAATAGTCGGGTGGTGGAGTCCAGAGAAGTATCTGGCGGTATGGCTATTCGCCGTCGCCGTGAAGCTCCAGATGGCAAACGGTTTACGACTTATGAGAGAATTGAAAAGCCAAATTTAGCAGTGATTAAGAAAAACGGTGAGCGTGAACTATTTGATAGAGGTAAATTGGCTAATGCGGTTCATCGTTCAGTTGGTAAATTTTTCAAATCAGAAGAAGAAGTTGAAAATATTATCAATAACGTTGAGGAGGCTTTATATGCTTTGGGTGATTCTGAAGTTACCTCAAAGCAGATTGGTGATCAAGTAATGAACGAGCTGGCTGATCGTAATGAGGTGGCATACGTGAGGTTTGCTAGTGTTTATCATAAATTTAGTACTCTGGATGATTTTGTGAAAATTTTAGATCAGCGGAGAAAAGATTAAATGCGAGTAGTGGTTGTTTATAAAGAAGAAAGCGATCACGCTCGTGAAGTTTTTGATTATCTGCGGGATTTTGCCAGGCAAACCGGTCATGTTATTGAAGAGATGGATCCAGACAGTCCAGCTGGTGCTGATTTTTGTCGAACTTATGATATCGTGGAATATCCAACGATTATCGCATTATCTAATGATGGGCAATTGCAAAACATGTGGCGTGGCCGACCGTTGCCAACAATTAGTGAGGTGAGTTATTATGTTTAATTATATTCGTAATCTGATAACTGGTGATAATAAACGAGAAAATTGGGCGGCGCTGGCTTTGTTGATTGGTGCTGGCATCGCTTTACTGGCTTCATTGGTGCTTTCAGTTGAATCTTTAGAAATCGCTAAAAAACCAGATGTAGTTTTGGGTTGCGATCTGAACGCAGTGGTTAGTTGCGGTGGTGTGGCACGGCATTGGTCGGCGTCGCTGCTTGGTTTTCCAAATGCCTTTATCGGCCTTATGACTTTGCCTGTTATGGTAACAATCGCAGTGGCGTTATTGGCGGGAGCAAAGTTTCCGCGCTGGTTTATGATTGCGGCGCAGATTGGCGTCAGTGTTGGGTTCATTTTTGCGTTATGGATGTTCTATATGAGTTTTGTGGAAATCGGGGTGTTGTGTCCTTGGTGTCTAACACTTGATGTTGGCATGTTGCTAATTTTTGGCGGCATGACAAGATACAATATCCTAACTGGGGTTATCACTGGAAAAAAAGTAAAAAGATTTGTTCAAAATGATTATGACATAGTGCTGCTGATGATAATCATCACTTTGGCTGTTGTTATGATTTTGGCAAAATTTGGTGATCAATTATTATAAGAATTTTTATGTTATATTAAAAAACTTATGCTATAATGATAACCACAAGCTAATTACTAATAAAAATAATAGAAGTCGAAGGTGCATCTTAATACGATGATGTCGGAAATGAATAAAAACCAAAGATTAATGATCAATCAGCGGCGATTTGCTGGTCCTCGGCTTGTTTTGTTTGCCAGCCTCATGATCTGTGTGGTCGTTGGCATATTCTTTATGGTTGGAAATCTATTGACTCGTCAGGGTAGTGCGACGGTGATGGGAGATATGGAATGGTCATTTAGTCAAATTACTTCTATCGACGCCCACACCTGCGCCCTCACCACCAAAGGCAAAGCCTACTGCTGGGGACAGGGTGGTAATGGTCAACTGGGTAACAACTCCACCACCAATTCATTAACCCCGGTCGCCGTCCAAATGCCAGCCGGCGTCAGCTTCCAGTCCATTGCTGCCAGCGACCTCCACACCTGCGCCCTCACCACCACTGGTAAAGCCTACTGCTGGGGACAGGGTGGTAATGGTCAACTGGGCAACAACTCGACCACCAATTCATTAACCCCAGTCGCCGTCCAAATGCCAGCCGGCGTCGACTTCC
>ERZ773065.480-NODE-480-length-22529-cov-4.355655_pt1 | contig 22529 bp, 20 predicted proteins | sample MGYA00580623_ERZ773065 | MGnify/ENA primary metagenome ERZ773065 (study PRJEB29015, sample SAMEA2738017) | human oral metagenome | biome: human oral; feature: human-associated habitat; material: dental | place: China | collected 2047 ... | reverse complement strand
CTGATAAAATAGACCCTCGTATTGGTGCAGATTTTTTGTCCTGTCAAGGAGACAACCCCAACGCTGTAAAGGCTATGTGGAGGATTCTAGGGTACAGAAAGGGCGGAAAAGATGTGCCAAGATGGCAGTGCTGAATTTATCAGTCCTTCCTTAAAAACATTTTGATGGAAGGGATTTTTTTGGAAGAAATCATCGCGATCGTATTCTTGTCGCAACTCGCGGGCTTCGTCATCAAGGGGCTCGCGGGCTTCGGTAATCCCCTGCTCACAAATCCCTTGATGGCGATGCGTCTGGACAACGTTGTCATCACGCCGACGAACATCCTGCTTGATCTTCCTGTCAATGCGTGGATCACATGGCGCTCCCGCCATGCGTTCAAAGTGCGTGCGGTTCTGCCCGTCCTCATCGCCATCCTGCTCGGCGTCATCCCGGGGACGCTCCTCCTGAAGCTCGGCACGCCGTGGATCATCAAGGCACTGCTCGGTGTCTTCATCATCGGGCTTGGCATCGAGATGCTGCTGCGCGACCGCACGCGCGGGATCACGCCCCGCAACTGGCTGCGCAACCTGATTTCCTTTGTCTCCGGCGTGATGTCGGGGCTGTTCGGCATCAACATGCTCTTTCTCGCCTACATCGAGCGCGTGAGCGCAGACCGCGCGGCATTCCGCGGCAGCATCTGCTTCATCTTCCTCGTTGAGAATTCCTTCCGCACGCTGACCTATGCGGCAAACGACATCTTCACGGAATTCACGCTCATGCTCACCGCCATCTCCGTCCCCGCCGCCATCCTCGGCGTATGGATCGGCACGCTCATTGACAAGCGCATGGGCGAGCGTGCGTCGAAACGCTTCATCATCTTCATCTTCATCCTCGGCGGTCTCTCCATCCTCGTAAAAGCGTTGCTATTCCATACGTGATGACATCAGAAAATCGTGTGCAAAATGCCAAAATCTTGCAGGATCACACCAAGGCAATAGAGGCGCATAATAATGTATTGTATAATAATCATGTAAATCTTGTGTATGTGTTATGGGAAGTGAGTTGTGCCATGACGATCCTCTACGCCAAGATGGCGAAAAAGCAAACGCCCCCGCCCGCCTTCGGCGGTGCCCTGCGCCTCGTCTACATCGGCTACAACGACCGCGAGGAAACGCTCATGCCGTCCGCATTTCACCGACATGAACACAATCTCGAACTCCAGCTCATCTGCCGAGGGCGCGGTCATATCCGCATCGGCAGCCGCATGTACGACGTGCAGCGCGGGGATGTCCTCGTCTACAACCAAGGTGTCCTGCATGACGAGAGCGCAGATCCCGCGACGGGGCTGTGGTTCTACAACTGTGGCATCAAGGGACTGCAGCTGGAGGGCCTGCCCGAGAACTGTCTCCTGCCGGATACGGCATCTCCACTCCTGCATACAGGCAATCTCATGCCGACGCTCCGCTCCCTCTTCCGCATCCTCTACGGACAGGTGCAGCAAAAGCACACGGGCAGCGATGCCGTCACCCGCTCCATCCTCACAACACTCCTGCAGATCCTGCTCTTCCAGCTCCTGCACGAGCCAATCGCCCCCGTACGCGAAAAGGATTGCCTCTTCATCGCGCTCAAGGACTACATCGACCGTCACTTCATGGAGGATCTGTCCGTCGAAACGCTGAGCGCACGCGTCCACATGAGCACCTCGGGGCTTGCCCACCAGTTCAAGAAACGCTTTGGCTTCGCGCCCATCCAGTACATCATCCGCCGCCGTATCGGTGAGGCACAGACCCTCCTCGTCACGACCGACCTCTCCATCACCGAGGTGAGTGCACGCATCGGCTATGACAACATCAGCTATTTCAACAACCAGTTCAAGAAGTTCACGGGGCTGTCCCCACAGAGCTACCGCAAATACAAGGTCGGCATGAACCAGTACAAGCAGCTCGGCGAGATTGCAGCGCAGGAGCGCCGCCGCTAGTGTGCAGAAAGCAGCACACAGAATTTCCCCTGCAGCCTCCCCTTTTGCAGAAAAGTGCAAGTCACAGGGCTTGCACTCTTTTTTTTACGAAAAAACAGGCAGAAACGGGAAAGCGCGAACGTCGCACCTGCGCTACAATAGAATCACGATAAGAAGTGGACAGCTTATTATTGGTTTTCATCATCTGAAAAAAGGAGCACGGACTATGAAGATCAGCATGAATCAGGCGACCTGCCTGGAGAAATCCGGTCTCGCGAAAGACATGGAACTCTGCGAAAAGTACGGATTCGACATGATCGAACCGCGCACGATGGACGGCATCCCGAACTATCTCAAGAACCACACGATCGAGGATCTTGCCGCCGACCTCAAGAGGCACAAGCTCGAACCGCTTGCCTTCAACACCCTGTGCTTCTTCAACAACCGCAGTCCCGAGGACTACGCAAAGGTACTCGACGAGCTGCGCCAGATGTGCGAGTGGGGCAAGGTGATCGGCTGCAAGACAGTCATCACGGTGCCGACCGTCGAGCTGAAGAAGGTCACGATGCAGGAGATCCACGACTCTGCCGTCAAATGCCTCAAGGAGATGGGTGCGATTGCGGCAGAGTACGACATGCGCATCTCCGTGGAGTTCCTCGGGCATCCTGCGGCATCCATCAACACCTTTGCACAGGCGTACAATATCATTCAGGATGTGGACAGGGACAACGTAGGTCTTACGGTCGACTGCTTCCATTTCTACGGCATGGGTTCGCGCCTTGAGGATCTCGCGCAGGCGGACGGCAAGAAGATCTTCATCGTTCATCTGAACGACACGGAGGACTTCCCCATCGGCGCGCTGCTCGACGAGGATCGCGTCTGGCCGGGCACGGGCTGCATCCCGCTCGACGACATCCTCCAGACGCTCAAGAAGATCGGCTGGGCGGCGGATGCCGTATCGCTCGAACTCTTCCGTCCCGAATACTACCGGATGGATCCCGAGGATGTCTACCGCATCGGCAAGGAAAAGGTCGACGCCGTTATCAAGCGCAATTTCTGACAAAAAGGGTTCTATGAATGTTATGGGGCAGACATGTGATGCCCCTAAGCAAACCCTAGTGGAGCAAGCGGCGCAGAGTGTGCGACCCGCCCCCTGCGGATTTTAATCGTCCAAGCGAAGCGCGTTTGGAATCCGCAGGTATTTAGGCGGACGAGCACACGACCGCTTGCGCAACGAGGGTTCTGCGTGGGGCTCACACTTGAAAGATTCCGTAACATGTTCCAGAGAACAAACGAGGAGGAACTACCTATGCTAAAGGTTGGAGTCATCGGCTGCGGCGGCATGGGCCGCGACCACATCAAACGCCTCACGGAGCGCACACAGGGTGCTACCGTCACCGCCGTCGCCGACATGGTCGACGAGCTGCTCGATCAGGGCGCAGCGATTGCGGGTTCCGGCTGCAAGAAGTTCAAGAATGCGGACGACCTCATCAACTGCCCCGATGTCGACGCCGTCTTCATCGTCACTCCGGGCTTTGCGCACAAGGACGCACTGCTCTCCGCCATCCGCGCGGGCAAGCGTATCTTCTGCGAGAAGCCCCTCTGCACGACCGCCGAGGACTGCCTCGACGTGATCAACGCAGAGGTGAAGAGCGGCAAGCACCTCATCCAGCTCGGCTTTATGCGCCGTTATGACAAGGGCTATCTGCAGATCAAGGAAGCCATCAAGTCCGGTGAGTACGGCGCGCCGCTCATGGTGCACTGCACGCATCGCAACCCGCTCGTACCCGACAGCTACACCACCGAGATGGCGGTGCACGACACGGCGATTCACGAGATCGACGTCATTCACTGGCTCGTCGACGACGACTTCGTCTCCGCGCAGGTGCTTTTCCCGCGTGTCACGGGCGCGGCAGCGGCACATCTGAAGGATCCGCAGATCATGCTCCTGCGCACGAAGAGCGGCATCTGCGTCGACGATGAGGTCTTCGTCAACTGCAAGTTCGGCTATGACATCAACTGCGAAGTCGTCTGCGAGGACGGCGCGCTCAAGATGGCGCAGCCCTCCTACCCCGATGTGCGCAAGGCTGCAAAGGTCGCGACCACGATCGACACCGACTGCTTCGTCCGCTTCCACGACGCCTACGACGCCGAGGTACAGGGCTGGGTGAACGATGCCGCCGCCGGCGTCATCCAGGGACCTACCGCATGGGACGGCTACCTCGCCGCCATCACGGCGGATGCCCTCGTCCGCGCGCAGAAGAGCGGCGCCATCGAGGAGATCAAGCCCGCACAGGAAAAACCTGATTTCTATAACTAAGAGAATCACGGCAACGAAACACAACACACAAAGGGACTGTTGCACGAAGCTAGAAAACTTCATGCAACAGTCCCTTGTTATTATGTCAGCGGTATCGCTACAAGCGCCCCTTCCACCGCTACGCGGTCCCCCTCCCCCGTGACGCACGGGGGAGGCTGGAATTATGGCATCTTAGATTCGATAGACTAAGAGCCAATCCGGCTGGATGTGGCATTCCCGCAGCCCCTTATAGTTCCTCGAATTGACAAGAGCATGATCGCGATAGGATGGAGGCAGTTCCTCCTCCCTGCATAGGAGGTCGATCACCACTTCCAGCCTTTTTCGGTCACAGCCGCGTCTCATCGCCAGCTTATAATCCCGTTTGAACTGTCCTGTGAAAAGCGGTCTAAGCATCCAGTGCCTCCATCAGTTCCGAGACACTGTCAAAAGGACCGTACAGTTCCTCACCCGCTTCCGCAGCCTGCATCGCCGCATACGTCGTCTCATTCGGCTCATCCAACCGCACGTCGAAGGGCAGACCGCGGCGACGCAGTGCCTGCCTGTAAAAAAGCCCCGTTGCCGTACTGAGATCAAGCCCAAGCTCTTGAAAGAGATTTGCGGCCCGTTCCTTGAGTTCCGTATCAATATGCAGCGTCAATGCCTCTGTATGCGCCATTGCAATCTCCTCCTTTCTTTCAATTATATCTTCATCAATTTTATTTTGCAATCACATATCCCTCTCAGAACTCCAGTGCCCGAAATGCGGTCGGCGTCATGCCGTTCACCGCCTTGAATGCGCGGGCGAAGTGGGAGTCACTGTTAAGGAATCACTGATAAAACGAAGTCTGCCAGATTGACGTAGATTTTTCGTCCGAACAAGGAGACAAACCTAACGCTGCAGGGGCTATGTGGAGGATCGCGGGCGTAGTGCGGGCAAAAAAGATGCGTCAAGATGGTGGCGCTGAATTTATCAGTGCTTCCTTAAAACCGCAGGCATCCGCGATCTCCTCGATAGAGGCCTCCGTCGCCTGCAGGAGTCGCTTGGACTGGCGCCGTCTCGATGCGATGGGAGTGCAGCGTCTCCCCCTGCATCGTGTACTGCCCCGCCGCGAGGATGTCGACAAACTTTATCCGACAATTATGCGTGATCTGATTGCGCGCGACCCAAAGAATGCGGTATAATGAACAGAAGGAGGTAATTCACATGAGAAAAAACACCGTTATCACCATCAGCCGCCAGTTTGGCAGCGGCGGTCGCCAGATCTCCCGTCTCCTCGCGGAGAAGATGGGCGTCAAGCGCTATGACCAGACGGTCGTTGCCATGGCTGCGGAGAGCCTTGGTGCCGGCGACCAGATCGAGGAGGTCATCAACCGTTCCTACTCGGTGCCAGAAGCTAGTCTCGGTGCGATCAGCACAGCGTCGTTCGACCGCGTGCCCGCATACAACCAGCTCTACATTGAGCAGGGCAAGATCATCCGCGCCATCGCGGCAAAGGGTGAGGGTGCTGTTTTCCTTGGTCGCTGCGCCGATGTTGTCCTCGCGGGACAGCCCGACGTCTACTCCTTCTTCATCTGTGCCGACGATGAGTTCCGCACAAGGCGTGCGCAGACCCACTACGGCGGCATGAGCCTCAAGCAGCTCAACGAGATCGAAAACAAGCGCAAGAACTACTATTCCTTCTACACGGGCAAGACGTGGGGCGATCCGTTGAACTTCGACCTCACGATCAACACGAGCCGCGTGCCGCTGGAGAAGGCCGCCGACCTCATCCTCAGCTACGTCGAATTCTGTCAAGGAGAGTAAAGGAAGCGCTGAGAAAGCAGCCTCTCCGATTGGTGTAGATTTTTTATTCGAACAAGGTGGAAAACCGGACGCAGAGTGATGCTCTGTGGAGGATTTTCCGCCGAAGTGCGGGAAAAAGATGCGCTAAGGGACGTAAGCTGAATTATCAGTGGTTTCCTAACCCTCAGAAACAGAAAGTTCCCCGCACTGCGGATATATTCCGCAAGACGGGGAACTTTTTCATGCGTTCGGCCGCTGCCGATAGCTCCCCGGACTGATGCCGACAATACGCTTAAAGAGCTTGCAGAAATACTGATAATCCGCGAACCCCTCAGCCTCGGCGATGTCCTTGATGCGCCCGTCCTCGGCGCGCAGCCGCTGCTGCACACGTCCGATGCGCAGACGTGCAAGATGCTCGCTGAAGCTGACACCCGTCGTCTTCTTGAAGAGCGTCGAGAAATACGCCGCATTCAGGTGTACATGATCGGCGACCTCCGTTTGAGAAAGCTCCTCTTGGCAGTGTTCCTCCATATAGCGCAGAGCGCTGCGGATCGCAGGATGCGGGAGCCGATGCTCCGCTCCCTTCTTCGTGAGCCACGCGCCGAGTGCCGCACGGAGCTGTGCGGACATCTCGAACGCTCCGCCCTCCCAGCCCGCCAGTCGTTCCCGAAGCAGGCGCTCAAGTTCCTGCGGCGCGATCCGCTGCGCGTGGAGAAGGGCAAAGAACGCCTCTTCCTCTGCCCGGATCTCCTCCGCATCGCCTTCCTGCACCGCCCGCACAAGACGTGTGAGCGCATCCTCGTGCACCGCCCCGACCGCCCCCGTCGGCACCAACGTCTGTGCCGAGATACAGCCGGGCGCTTCATAAAAGAGTGCCTCGCGCTCCGCATAGAGGCGCCGCCATACATCCTGCAGCGCCACGAGGCTGCGTACGGATGCGGCTGTGACGATGATCGTCTCCACACCGAGATAGCGTTCCATCATGTGCCGCAGCTTTGCCGCCATCTCTTGGAGCGCCCGATCGGCATGCGCGGAGCCGCCGCGTAGCGTGTAGTCCGCAAGCAGCCCCCAGTCCGCCGCTCCCTCGACGGGCTGAAAGAGTTCCATGCGCAGCACCGTTCCGTCCCGGCCGCACAGATCACGGCACAGATCGTGAAACGCACGGCAAAAAGACGCGAATCCGTCCGACGAAAGTTCCTGCCGGCGCCGTCCCCAGTCCCGTATGTGAATGAGCATCGCCCCTGCGAGCTGAATCTCCGGATCGATCCCGCCCGCACGCGCCAGCGCACGCAATTCATCTTCCCCCACACCGCGCGTAAAGGCGGCAAAGAAGTCCTGCCGCAGCTTCCCGCGTCCAATGCGTACGAGATCGTCCGTGCCGAGCGTCTCCGACACTTCTCCCTCACTTGCCTGCACGCAGCGGTTCAGGAACTCCTCCATCTTCTCCGGTGTCAGGTCAGTCTTGAGGATGTAGTCGTCGATGCCGAGCTGCATCGCCTCCTTCACACAGGCGAAGTCATCATGACAGCTGAGGACGAGAATATGGACAGGACTGCCCGCCGCCTTGAGCGCTTTGATGAGGTCGATGCCGTTCATCACAGGCATACATATATCCGTAATGAGGAGGGTGGGCTGCTCCTGCTGTACAAGAGTCAGCGCCTCCTTGCCATTCCTCGCGTCGCCGGCAACGACAAAGCCCATCTCCTCCCATGGAAGCATCTGCTTCAAGTAGGTTCGTACGAGGAAATCATCATCCGCAATCACGATCTTTTTCATCAGAAGTCCTCCTGCAGCAGATAGTCCTGTGCATTCGCCGCCGTGATGAGCGCATTTGTAATATAACTGTTGGCAGGGATCGTGCGCCCTGCAAGGGCATCGGACACCGCCTCAATCGCCGCACGCCCCGTATCGTTTCCGTCCTGCGAGATGATGGCATCCATACGCCCGTCGCGGAGTGCGCGCAGCGCGTCGTTCTGCGTGTCCACGCCGACGAGAACGGGATGTGCCGCGTGCGCGGAGAGCGTATCGACCGCGCCGAGCGACATGATCGCGCTCGTGACAAACAGTCCAGCGAGATCCGGATGCTCCTCGATCATGCGCTCCGTCTGCAGCGCCGCCTCCCGATACTGTGCTGCATCCATTGTAACTGCAACGAGGCGCAGACCGCCATACTCTCGCACATAGTCCCGAAAGCCCGCGACGCACTGTCGATGCGCGTCCTGCTGCGCGACCCCCGCAAGGATGCCGACCGTCCCCCCCTCCGGAATATGCTCTGTCATATACGCCGCCGCCATCTGCCCGATGGCGTAGTTGTCCGAGCCAATATAGGGTACGTCCGTGATTTTCTCATCGATGGTCAGGAGCGGCACCGCCCTCTCCGCCGCCATCCCCACATACACGTCCGCTCGATCAATGTCCACGGGAGCGATGACAAGCGCGTCCACATCCGCCGCGAGGAGATCCCGTACGATTTGCTCCTGCTCTGCGTAGGCTGCTTCATTTTCGGGTGCCATGACGATGAGCCGCATCCCCTTTTCACGCGCGGTATTTTCCATACGCGAGCGCACAGCAAGCCAATGCTCGCTGTCCATCGCCTTGAGCACGACCCCCACCTTGTACTCCTGTGGCAGAGAACGCGCTGAGAAATTCAGCTGCCCGTAGAAAAGGGCGGCAAGAAACGCGACGGTTACCCAAACGCCAAGCACAATCCAACGGCTCATCATACACCTCCTATCTCCCGTATTCGTCCATATCATACGAAACAGGCAGCATGATAATAGCGCGTGTATAGGAACAGCCATCACTCTCATATTGCAGCGTACCGCGCTCGCCGTAGTAGAGACGTAGACGCTCGCGCACGTTTGCAACCCCCACGCCGGACATACCGCCGGGGGAAGACGCATCTGCGCCCGCCATCCGCTCCACCGCGTCCACACGCATCCCCTGTCCATCGTCCTCCACCGTGAGGCGCAGCACATCTCCCTCGACCACAGAGCGAACGACAATACGGCAGGAGGGGCGTTCCTCCGACGGCGCGTGCAGGATACTGTTCTCCACGAGCGGCTGCAAGATGAGGCGCGGTACACAGCATGCGAGGCTCTCCTCGGCGAGGTCGAACGTCACGGAGAACACATCCATCATGCGGAACTCCTGCAGAGCAATGTAGCTGCGGAGCGTCGCGATCTCATCGCGGAGCGGAGCAAAGCTGCCCTCGCGGTTCGTACTCACACGCAGTACCTCGATGAAGCTGCCAAGGAGCGCAGCGATGTTCTTCGCCCCCTGCATCAGTGCCGCGAGACGGATCGCATTCAGCGTATTGTAGATAAAATGCGGTCGGATCTGATACTGCAGCGCCTTCAGCTCCGCCTCCTTCTTTTGGACGCGCTCCCCCGCCAACCGCTCCACAAGGCTCTTGATATGCGAGAGCATACGATTGAACGCAGCGGCGAGATAGCCGATCTCATCCTTGCCGCGCACCGCAGCGCGCACATCGAGATCACCTCTGCCGACCGCCTTCATCGTCTCCGCCAGTTCTTCTACGGGCGCACTGATGCGCGCCGAGACCGCATACAGAAAGACGGCGGAAAGCGCTGCGATGACGAGCGCACAGAGCACCGTCATCAGCTGCATGAGCAGGATCTGGTGAAGCAGGCGATCCTGTTTTTCCACGAGCAGGAGTGTCATGCCGGAGAAGGGAAGCTCCGCCCACGCGATGGTACAGCGCTCACCGCCAATCCGTGCGCTCCCCCGTCCCGCCGGGGCATCCTGCACGAGCGCCCCGATCTCTGCCGTCTCTGCCGCATCGGGCAGACGGCTGCCCGACACGATGCGCCGAGCCCTATCGAGCAGCAGGACATCGCGGCTCGCATCCCTGCTGAAATCATCGAGATACGCATAGTATAGTCCGCGTTCACTAACGGTATATGTGAGATCGGCGATCACCGCATCTCCGCTGCGGACGGCGGCATGATAGAGAAAGACCTTCTTTCGTGCGGCGCCGAGTACATCCTCTGCCGCCAGAGGGCGCAGCCCCGTCTGCCGGGCAATCGTCTCCGCCCACATAGCACGTTCTTCCGGCGGCAGAAGCGCGACCGGACGATAGCCGTTCGCCTTGACGAGAATCCCATGCGCGGGCAGGTAGCAATAGACGGCGTCGACGAGAGGGCTCTGGGCCTTGTACTGCTGCAGGAGCAGTGACAGTTCCTGCAGCGCCGCCGGATCTCCCTGCTCTGCGAGCTCTTTGATGCGCGCATCAAAGGACGCCTCGAGCGCGATGCGGTAGACCGTCTGAAATCCTCCGTCGAGCGCCTTTCCACCGATGTGAATGCCGTCATAGAGAGAGTCCGCATACGCCTCCTCAAAAAAGGACGTCGCCCGCTGTTGAAAGAATACCGCGATCAGGGCAATGGCAAGGAAGTTGACGAACATGACGGCGGCAAATGTCTTCATACGCAGCGTTCCGAATATTGCCATGGGCAGCCCCCCCTTTCGCGTCGATGGATTTATTATAACACAGAGCGCAGGAAATCCCCGAACAGCATGTGTTCGGGGGATTTCGAAAAAGTCATTTTCAAGGAATCAGAGTTCCCCGCGCGCCTCGCGCTCGATGAGATCCTTCATGATGGTCGGATAGAGCTTATCCAGCTTGTAGCAGAAGAGGACAATGAGCAGGATCACCCAGATCAGGATGATGCCGTATTCATACATGTGGACAATCATGTCGATTGCCGACTGCGGCTGTACCGCATCCGCCGTGCTCGAGGCGATGTAGCCCGACCACGACATGAGTGCCGTGATGAGTGCGCCCGTCGCGCCCGTACCGACCTTGTAGCCGACCGAGCCGCCGGAGAAGATCAGACCTTCCTGGCGCACATGGAACTTCCACTGGCCGTACTCCACGACATCGCCGAGGAAGCCAAAGATGACGGAGTTCAGCGGAGCAAAGCCGATACCGCGGATCACACAGCTGAAGACCACCCAGTTGAAATCAAGCGGATTCAGACAGTAGATGAGATGTCCCGCGAGTGCGACCGAGACACCGATGATGGACATATTGCGCTTGCCGAACCGCTTGAGAAGTGCAGGGCAGAAAAGTAGGGTAAAGACGATGGTGACGACCACCTCGAGGAGCAGCAGGATGCTAAAGAGAGAGCCATCGTTGAAGATGTATTTACAGTAGTACGGCAGAAGGGTTCCTGTTACCATCTGGATAATACACTGCATCATCCAGATCGTCATCGCCATCCAGAAATACTTGTTCATCAGGAGGCATTTAAGCGCCTTCTTGACGGGGATACTCGGGCCTTTTTCGCGCGCCTCGATGACGACCTTCTCCTCACATTTCCAGAAGCAGAGGAGGAGCAGGAAGAACGCAAGCACCGCCCAGATCGCCATAACCTTGATCCACGCCGCCTGATTGTCGCCGAGCATCTTGATGAGCGGCAGTGTCGCAGAGATGGAGATGATCTTGCCGATCGGCGAGAGCGCCATACGCGTGATCGAGAGCATATCGCGCTCGTGTGAAATGCGCGTCATCATCGCCGAGAGAGAGCCGTACGGCAGATTCAGTGCCGTGTAGCAGATCGTATTACAGAAGTTGTACGTGATAAAGAGATAGACGAATTGCAGGAAATCCGACCCCTGCGGCACCATGTAGATAAGGACGATCGAGATACAGAACGGTACGCTCGACCAGAGCACCCACGGACGCGACTTGCCCCAGCGAGAGTTCGTCCGCTCTACGATGAAGCCCATCAGGAGATCGGACATACCGTCAAAGATACGCGAGAGGAGCATGACGAGACCGACCGTCGTCGGCGCAACCCCCGCATAGTCCGTATAGAAGAATGTGAGAATCGTCATTGCACCCGCAACGATGTTCGTCGCGGTATCGCCGAGCGCATAGGAAATGCGTGTGAACCATGAAAGTCGTTCGTTGCCTGCCCCTGCGGGAACGGCAACAGCCTGCTGCGTGCTCATGAGCGTCCTCCTTTCGTCTTAGTCCTTCATAATCGCCGCAACGGCGGTCTTCGTATCCGTCTCTGGGAACAGCTCATACCCCACGCGATATTCGTAGCTGAGTCGCTCCAACAGCTTGTAAATGGACGAATAGTTGATTTCGCCCGTGCCCGGCTCATGCCGCCCCGGACAGTCTGCAATGTGGATGTGCCCGATCTGATCGAAGTACGTTTCAATCTGATACGATAGTGCACCCTCGTTGTACTGCATGTGGTAGGCGTCAAAGAGCACCTTGAGCCACGGAGAACCGATGAGGCGTGTGATCTCCGCCGCCATCTGCGTCGTTTGGAGGAAGTTCCCGACATGATCCACCTTGATGTTCAGTGCCTCAAGGTTCATGCGGATCCGATATTCCTCCGCGATCTTCACCGCAGCGAGCAGTGTATCGTACATGGAGCAGAGCTTCACCGTGTCCGACAGCTCCGTATAGTGATTCACCACGACGCCGCCCTCGCCGAGCGCATTCGAGTGGATCGTCACCGTGGGTGCGCCGACCTTCTTCGCCGCCTCCATCGACTCCCGCAGCGCTGCCAGATACTGCTCCTTGTGCGTCGGGTCGACGAGGGAGAAGTCCGCATCGCCGTTGAACCCGCTAACCGTGATCCCAGCCGCTTCCGCCGCCTCCTTCACACGGTCGAGATCGCGAATCCGCCAATCCCAGAACTCCACCGACTCAAACCCGTCCGCCTTGGCGGCGGCAAAGCGCTCCTCAAACGGCAGCTCCGTATAGAGCGTATCAATACATGCACAGCGTTTCATCGCCCCCGCCTCCTTACTCAATTTCAGAAATCTTCACCGGGCGGCCTTCCTTCAGCGACTTCGTCGCCGCTGCCGCCATCAGCACGGGATAGAGACCGTCCATCCCTGTCACTGGCGTCTCCACATCATTTTCGACCGCATCCGCGAACGCCTTCATCTCCTCGACAAACGCGCGCTCGTAGCGATCCCACATCACCTGGAACGCCGTGCCGCTGACCGTGCCCGCCGCATCCGCGAACGTCGCCGTATTCGGTACATCGTTGCCGTTCATCGCAACGCCCTTCGAACCAAAGACCTCCACGCGCTGATCGTAGCCATAGACCGCCTTGCGGCTGTTGTCGATCGTGGCGATCGTCCCCGAGCGGAATTTCACCGTGACAGCGGCAGTATCCACATCCCCCGCCTCACCAATGGCAGGATCTACGAGCACCGCTCCTGCGGCATAGACCTCCTCCGCCTCATCCCCCGCAAGGAAGCGTGCCATATCGAAATCGTGGATCATCATATCGTAGAAGATTCCGCCGGATACCTTCACATAAGCAATCGGGGGCGGCTCCGGGTCACGCGAACTGATGCGGATGAGATGCGGCTCGCCGACCTTACCCGCGCGAACCATCTCATAGACCGCGCGATGGTTGTGGTCGAAGCGGCGACAGAAACCGATCTGCAGCTTCACGCCCGCCGTCTTTGCCGCGTCGATTGCCTCATGCACACGCGCAATGTCATAGTCTATCGGCTTCTCACAGAAGATATGCTTGCCCGCCTGTGCTGCCTCAATGATGTACTTCGCGTGCGTGTCCGTAGAGGACGCGATGACGACCGCCTCGATCTCAGGATCGTTCAGGATGTCCGCCGCTTCCTTCGTGACATTTTGGATGCCGAACTGCTTCGCGTACGCCGCCGTCTCCTCATTGGCAAACGGATCCGCGACCGTCTTGATCTCCATGCCGGGAACAAAGAGCGAAATGTTGCGGATGTGAACCTTGCCGATGCGCCCCGCGCCGATGATGCCGATCTTCATGGTGAAAGCCCCTTTCTGTGTCTGGTGATCTGGTGATCTACTGTTCCGTTTTCTGGTTCTATTATAGGGGCTGTGAACACAAATGTAATTTTCCTATTTTTTGAATCGTTGTTTCTTCTTTGGCAATTTTTACGAAGAGCAGACAAAAATAAGACACCCTGACGAAAAACTCCGTCAAGGTGTCTTATTTTTAGATTGTATCAACACAACGTGAACACTCAGAGAAGGACGCTTATTTCTTATTAATGTCACCAGGAGGAAATGCTTTTCTTAGAGCCTCCATCCCTTCTCTCATCTCTTTTTCAATATCATACACGACAAACTTATGCTTTGGCGGCTTTTTTATTGCATCCAAAAACCGATCCATATCCTCCGGACGAAGACGTATCTCCCGGTCAAAGCTGATGGTAGCCATATCAACCCCCCCTTATTGTGCTTTCCTGTCTTGGATTTATTCTAGCATATATTTTTTTGCATAGCAAACAAAAAGCCGTCCCGAGAACCCGAAACGGCTTTTTGTAGATGCGTACAGCTGTGCCTACCGCCCAATCCCAATCGGGGAGAAGATCGCATAGACGGTGAAGATACCGAGGACAACGACGACGGCGACATACTTACGATACTTCCACGGCGTGAGGTCGACCTTGTTCGCATTCGGCGTGAACGAATAGCCGCCCGCAAGCGGTGCGAACTTTGTCGAGCCCCACATGACGAGGATGTCGAGGAAAAAGAGTACACTGTGGATGTAGAGGAAGTTCAGATCGCCGAAGAGGAACTTCGCGATGATGTAGACGACGATGTGGAAGGTGAAGCAGATCTTCGCCCCCACCGCCGAGACGCTCTTGTTGAAGAAGCCAAACAGAATGATGACGATGAGTGGGATGTTGTAGAAGCCCACGTACTCCTGCAGGAAGTTATACAATCCCGTCGGCGCATTGATGAGGAGCGGCGCAAGCCCAATGGAGACGAGGGCAATGACGACGTTCGTGATCCTGCCCACGCGCACAACACTCCGCTCAGAGGCCTCCTTGCGGAAGATCCCCTTGTAAAAGTCGAGCGAGAAGAGGGTCGCGGCGCTGTTGAGTGCAGCGACATACGTACTGAGAATCGCACCGAAGATGATCGCACCGAAGATGCCGTACATCCACGGCGGCAGGATCGCCTTCACGAGCGTCGGATAGGCGGCATCCGGCAGGGGCAGCGAACCGTCGAACATGACGAAAGCGATGATGCCCGGCAAAACGAGGAAGAGCGGCCCAAAGAGTTTGAAAATCGCCAGCGTCAAAACGCCCTTCTGCCCCTCGGCGAGATTGCGCCCCGCGATGGTCTTCTGCACGATGAACTGGTTTGTGTTCCAGTAGAACATCGTGTTAAAGAGCAGACCGAGCATGAGCGTCGGCCACGGCACCGCCTTCGAGTCGATCGCTCCGATGGCGTTCAGCTTCTCCGGTGCTGCCGCCGCCATGCGCGAGAATCCATCGACGATGCTGCCATCGCCAAGCATATAGAGTCCGATGAACGGAATGCTGATGCCGCCGACGAGGAGTCCCACGCCGTAGACGCTGTCACTCACCGCACTGATGCCCATGCCGCCCATGAGGAGGTAGGCAAGCCCGACAATGCCGACGATTGCTGCCGTCACCATGATGCCCTCATACTGCGAGATCCCGAGCAGCTCACTCACACTGAACAGCTGGTTGAACACGAGCGCACCGGAGTAAAGGATGGTTGGCAATAGGATAAAGGCATAGCTCGTCTGAATCAGAAACGAGATGACAAGCCGGAACTGATTATCATAGCGCAGCGCGAGAAATTCCGGAATCGTCGAGACACCGTGCCGCAGATAGTTCGGCAGGAAGACAAAGGCAAGCGTCAGAATCGAGAAACAGGCGATGATCTCCCACGCCATGACCTCCATGCCGACTGCATACGCAAGCCCGCTCTGCCCAACAATTTGCTCCGTCGAGAGATTCGCCATGAGCATCGTGCCCGCGATGACAAGACCGCCGAGACTGCGCCCGCTGAAGAAATACCCATCGGTATTCTCCTTGTTGATGTTCCTCGTCCGATACCACGCAAAGATCCAGATACCGGCGACGATCACGAGGAATGAAAGAATTGGAATCATTGCTATTCCTCCCATAACAGAAAGAACCCACTCTTAATGTTTCTATAAAACAACCATTAAGAGACATAAATATTATCATAAGATAATCAAGTGTTATTATACATATTTCATTTCGCTTGGCAAGACCCAAAGAATAAAAAAAGGGCTATATTACGAGAATTTCATTTTCCCGTAATACAGCCCGAATGCTTCTATTATTTTCCGCGACGACGCAGCTCAACATAGCTCAGGATAAGCTCTGCCGCTGCTTCCAGTGAGAGCTGGCTCGTATTGATGAGGAGATCATAGTTCTCCGGCGCGCCCCACGTCTGCCCCGTGTAGTAGGCATAGTACTGCTTGCGGATCGCATCCTCTGCGTCCAGCTCCTTGAGCGTACGCTCGCCGTAATGCGTCTTGGAACGCTCCTTGCGATACGCCTCATCCGCATAGATGAAGAACGAGAACGCATCCGGATTGTCCTTGAGGATGTAGTCCGCACAGCGACCGAGGAAAACGGCGCTTTCCGTCTCAGCGATCTTGAGGATGGTCTTCGCCTGCTCGATGTACATGCGGTTGTGCTGCGGCATACGGTCATAGGCATAGTCACCCAGATCACCATAGCTCGATCCCGGTGCATTATAGGAACTCTCGATGAGTGCATTGAAATCATCCGCAGTTCCGAGTTTCTCCGCTGCCATGGCGACGATCTTGCGGTCATAGCGACGCACGCCCATCTTTTTGGCGACCAACTCTGCCACCTCACGGCCGCCGCTGCCGTACTGGCGCGTGATCGTAATGAGTGTTTTCTGATCCATCGTGTCTCTCCTTTCAGACCTGCGGACAAAATGCCCGCAGCTTCTTACATCTCACCGCGTGCCTCGCGTGCGACGAGCTCGCGCATGATCTCGGGATACTTCTTATCCAGCTGATAGAAGTAGAGGACTGCAACGAGGACAGCCCAGACGAAGATCGGTCCCCACATATAGATGCTGACGATCATGTCGATAACCTGCTGGCTCTGCATGATGGAGCCGGAGGACGATGCAACATAACCTGCATAGGAGAGCAGACCCGTGAGAATCGCGCTCGTGAGACCGGAGCCAACCTTCGTGCCGACCGAGCCGCCGGAGAAGATCAGACCTTCCTGACGCACATGCGTCTTCCACTGACCGTACTCCACCGCATCACCGATGAAGCCGAAGATGACGGACTGAACCGGTGCAAAACCGATGCCGCGGATGACACAGCTGAAGACGACCCAGCCGAAATCCGTCGGATTGAGCAGGAAGATGACATGACCGATGAAGCAGAGCAGAACGCCGCCCAGAGACATGTTGCGCTTGCCGAACTTCTTGAGGAGACGCGGGCTGAACACTGCCATGACAAAGATCGTGATGAGCGTCTCCATGAGGTAGAGGCTGCCGTAGATCGTATCATCAGCAAAGATGTACTTGCAGTAGTAGGGAAGAATCGTACCCGTAATCGTGAAAATGACGTTCTGCATCATCCAGATCGTCATACCCACCCAGAAGTAAGGGTTCACAGCAAGGCATTTCAGTGCCTTGCCAACGGGGATCTTTGCAACCTTTTCGCGTGCTTCGATGACAACCGTCTCTTTGCAGCGCGAGAAACAGAAGAGCAGCAGTCCGAGTCCGACAACCGCCCAGATGCTCATAACCTGAACCCACGCCATCTGCGTGTCGCCAAAGACTTTAACGAGCGGGAGCGTCGCCGAAACCGAGAGGATGCGCCCCCACGGCGAGAGACACATACGCGTGATTGAGAGCATATCGCGCTCACGCGAGGAGCGCGTCATCATCGCCGACAACGAGCCGTACGGCAGGTTCAGCGCCGTGTAGCAGACCGTCGTACAGAGGTTGTAGGTAACGAACAGATAGGCGAACTGCATCGCCGACGAACCTTGTGGTACCGTATAGATAAGTACAATGGAAACGGCGAACGGTATGCTCCCCCAAAGAATCCAAGGGCGCGATTTACCCCATTTGGAGTTCGTCTTCTCGACGATAAATCCCATGATAACGTCGGACACACCGTCAAAGCAGCGCGAGAGCAGCATGACCATACCGACCATCGCGGGGTCAATCCCAGCGTAGTCCGTGTAGAAAAATGTCAGAATGCCCATTGCGCCCCATACGACGTTCTGAGCAGTGTCGCCGAGACCGTAAGCGATACGTGTCATCCACGGCAGCTTACCGCCGGCGGCCGCAGCCATCTGAGTATTACTCATCACTTTTCCTCCTTACCATCCACAAAAACGAGACATTTGAAATGCTTCGAACCTCCCCGTCCCCCATCACCTCCACACAGGAATAGTTAGATTCTTATAATATCTTTATCACTTCATGTGTATCTATTTTATATTTTTTTGCGTTTTGTATTCTATAAAATCTTGCTTTCCATGACAGAAAGTGAAATCTGAGATGCACCGCAGAACCCTACGTAAAATCTGCATAATCGCAAGTTTTATGAAAAATCTCTGAAATTTTTCTGCTCAGAACTATAATATATTGTTTTTATAGTAAAATAAGAAAACACTTTTTTGTAGTTTATGTATTATTCTGATGATATTGTGATTTTTCACAGCTAAAAAGGTGCTGCTCCACGAAGACGGCGGAGTCCTCGTGAGCAACACCTTTTAGTCCATGGTGTGTTCCCTATCCGTGGATAATATCCGTATATGCCGGATAGTCGCGCAGCCGGTCGACGGGCGCAAAGCCCACCGCACCGGAGAATGTACCGCGCTCCCAGTCGGGGCGCGTCGCCCACAGCATATCCGCGAAATCGACCTCATTCTCTGCCGTAATCTGATATTCGTAGAGCACGGGCACGAATGTCCCCTGCTCCCCAACGGTCGCCGAGAAGTCTGTGACAATGCGCAGATACTGCGCTTCCGGCAGCTGTGATAATTCGATATAGTTCGTGCCGTCCTTCAGCACGATTTTCATGTGTGCCTTCACGGAGATTTTATCATCCGATACCTCGACATTCGCCCGAAGCGTCGCCTGCGGGGGCAGTTTTGTCTTTGCGCGGAGCTGACGGAAGCGCCAATATTTCTTCTGTGCCTTGAATGCCGGATCGTAGATCGCAGGATGACGCCACTCCGTCGTATGCGTACCGACCGTCAGAATGTGACGGAAATCGAGCCATACTGCGAGCTGCCCACGATCCGCTCCCGCTTCTTCGGGTGCGGCAAGCACAGCGCGCACAGCCTCCCCCGTCAGCCCCTTACGGTAGAAGCGCACCCCTCCGATGCGCCCCGGAAGATGCGTGAAATACTTGGGCTTGCCCAGCTCCGGAATCACGTGACCGATATGGGAATACCCGATGAAGATCGGCTGATTCTCCCACTGGCGAATCTCCGCTTTCGCAGGAATGCCCGGCACATGCGCCACCGCCTGCCCGTCGCAGTAGGACGTACCGCCGCGCCGCTTATCGAACGAGATGGCATAGTCCGCCCACGCGCCGACTCTTGCCGCACCGCCCTGCCACTGATACTCGGTCACGTCGTAGCACGTTCCCCATTTGAGATTGCCGCTGCGGTCAACGACCATGCGCAGCGTGTACGCCGCGCCCCATCCGACGGAAATACCACGCATCATCAAGGGGTTGTGCCCCATCTCATCTTCGTTGGCGAGTCGGTCGACGGCAGCCCTAACCATGCCGGTAAACCCCTGCGGAGCGACAAGTCCCGGCGATGGTGGAATCTCGATATAGTCCCCGTATTCCTCCAAGCGCACTTCGCGCTGCCCGTCAATCTCCACAACTTTGGGCGAGCCTTGCAGCAGCGCATAGTGTCCGCTCCCGGACTTATCCAATACGCGCGGGATCACGCGGATGCTGCCCTCGATACAGATCTCCTCGGGCAGCTGATCCGCAATGCTGACCTGATAGGTGCCGCCCCGACGGAAGGCATGACAGAAGTTCAAAAGCCGCCGCTCACGCGCACGGAAGAAGCTGCTCTGCGTGGCTGCGATGCGCTGATCGACGTAAAGGGGAATGGTCGTATAGATCTCGCGATCGAGATTGTTGACCGCCTCGATGGTCGCATAGATACAGTCTGCCTTATCCGCCTGCAGCGGGGCAATGTGCATGTGGGAGAAGGAGAGTTCCTTCGGTTCAAAGACAAAGATCTCTTCCTGCACCCCGCCGCATTCAATGCGGTGCACGCCCGGCGTCCGCGCCTGATAGACGGCAGACACCGCCTGCCGCTCCCCGGGTTCAAGAAGCACGACGCGGCTCTGACGAGGCTCACCGAAGAGATTCAGCTTTTTTTTGCAGCCGTTGTCCGAGAGTTCCATGACGACGGCAGCAAGCACCGTCCCGACATTTGATACATCCGCCTGAATCTCGATATGACCGTTGTTGTCGAGGCGGCGCAGATGGATGTTCTCAAAGGCGAGCTGCGGCTCACCGTGCTCCATGCGAACGGTATCGACAAGAATCCGCGTACCGTCGGAACGAAATCCATAGAAGCGATAGTCCAGCGCATCCGCCGAGATATCCAAAATGCCATAGTTGTTTCTGCCCATGGCGACCACCTCGGGAAACTCCTCGAGGAGGCGACGTTCCGGCAGCCCCTTGTCGCAGCCCTCAGCCGGATTCTGCAGACTGCCCTGCATGACGTAGACCGTTCGCGCCCCGATCTCCGGATTGACCGACACCGCCTTGACATAGCGGTGGAGATGCCCGCCCACGACGAGATCGACGCGGCACTTTTCGGCAAGGGGGACAATGTGGCGGTTGTTGAACACATCCGTATAGGGATGGTGCATCATGAGGATGCGCCACTGTGCTGCCTGCGCCGCTGCGCTCATCAGATCGGACTCCACCCATGCGAGCGTCTCCTGTATGCGCTGCCGGTTTTCTGCATCCAACGTGCAGCCTGCATTCTCCGCATTCATCTCAAAGAGTCCCCACGGGGTGCTGTCCACCATGACAATATGCGCAATGCCGTAGTCCATGGAAAAGCTGTGCCCATCCGGCGCAGCGTTCAGAGACTTTGCCTGCGGCTCCGTAAACAACGTCTCAAAGAACGGACCATCATCGTGATTGCCCCGCGCGTAGAACACGGGCGTACACGCCAGAATCTCGGGGATACGCCGAAACCAGTTTGCCTCGTACTGATCGTGCTCATATCCCGTCCCAAATGAAATGTCCCCGCTATGCAGGATGAAATCCGGCCGTTCCTCTGCCGCCATTGCGGCGAAATGCTCACTGAGATGAAAGAGCTGTGTATCCGATATCGTCACGAGATGCAGCTGCTCCGGTGCTGCCGCAAGTGTTCGGAACCTTCCTTCGCAGAGCCGCTCCTCTCCGACGCAGACAGCATAGCGATGCGCAGTCGCCTCGGTCAGCTGTGTGAGGCGTGCGGTATAGAGCCATACGTCCATCTCCTTGCCCACACGCTGCCGCTTCGCTGTGACGAGTCGGAAGGCTGCGCCCTCCCCGCAGTGTACGGCAGCATCCGACTTCTCCGCCATCTCCCATGCAATCGTAACGGCATGATCCGTGAGGCTGAGCAAATAGGGACCATTGAGGAGCCGCCTTTTTCTTGTCATCGTTTCTATCCTTCCATGTGATTCTTTGCAAAGACCTCCCTGCAAATCTCGGGCGTGATGAAATCATAGATCAAAACGCCGCGCGCCTTCGGGTATTCGCCCATAAGTGCAAGGCTGTATGGGTTCAACACATCTGCAAACGCGTCGGGAAAGCCCGGTGCCCCGTTCGTCGCACTGATGTGACTCAGCGAGAGAACATTATGCGGCAGACAGCATGATGCCTCCATCTGCGCACGAATAGCCTCCTGCTTTTCCGCAATGGTTGGTCCGTCCCACAGATCCTGAAGGGAGATGGCTGCATTGTCATGCCAGTTTTCCGCCCATTTGCGCGCATGGATCCGACCAAAGTGCATGGCGGGCGGAGAGCATTCAATGGCTACGATCTTGCCGGCACATTCCCGCAGCGTCATCCATGCGGACTGCCCTTCCTCCCAATGATAAAACAGTTCCGACCATTTTTCAATTTTTTCTTTCAGGGCTGCCCCATACGCCTCATAGTCATCCTTTTTCTCATTGGCATTCTGTATGCGCACGAGCAGCATCTCTGTCGGGTGCTGCGTCAGAAACGCCGCACAGGCCGAAAAGATCTGATCTGCGTCGATATCACTGATCCACTCGCGGTGCGCCGCCTTCATCTCCCGCCGCAGACGCAGATCGAGAAAGCGGACACCCGCCGTCAGCTGTTCCTCCAGCGCCATGGTCTGTGTATGGTAGTATCGCTCGGGGCAGGCTGCCGTCATCGTATCGTGTGTCCCCGGCAGAAGGAGCTGCGTGATCAGCGTCTCTGGACTGCAGCATGACATCCACGCCGCACTTTGAACCGCACGCATCGTCATGCCTCCTCATGTTCCTGATCCGACTGCTTCTCCCGCAGACGGATCAGGAGGTGTGACATAACGACGGCAACGAGAGCCAGCGCGGCAAGCCCCCAAAACGCCATCGCAAGAACATGGGTATCCGTCAGGTAGGAGCGCACAATCTGCCCCGCCGCATCCTTCTCCGGCGAGCGCACCAGTCCGCCCAATAC
>ERZ773065.475-NODE-475-length-22630-cov-17.669723_pt1 | contig 22630 bp, 15 predicted proteins | sample MGYA00580623_ERZ773065 | MGnify/ENA primary metagenome ERZ773065 (study PRJEB29015, sample SAMEA2738017) | human oral metagenome | biome: human oral; feature: human-associated habitat; material: dental | place: China | collected 2047 ... | reverse complement strand
GCGCCTCGTTCATCAGGAACTCCTGATAGCCGCCCTTCGGCTCCTTGGAGTCGAGGACAAACTTCTTGCCCGGACCAGCGGAGGGGTTGAAGCGGAAGAGGTTCCAGTAGCCGCAGTCGACGGCCTTCTTCATCTCCTCCTGGCAGTGGATCATGCCGCCCTTCTTGATGGAGTGCATCTCGCAGGGGCTGTAGCCAATGATGAGGGACGGACCGTCGTAGGCCTCGGCCTCGGCGATGGCCTTGAGGGTCTGGGCGAGGTTGGCGCCCATGGCGACCTGTGCGACGTAGACGTAGCCGTAGCTCATCTCGATCTCGGCGAGGGACTTCTTGCTGGTCGCCTTGCCGGCAGCCGCGAACTGGGCGACCTGGCCGATGTTGGAGGCCTTGGACGCCTGGCCGCCGGTGTTGGAGTAGACCTCGGTGTCGAAGACGAAGACGTTCACGTTGTTGCCGGAGGCAAGGACGTGGTCCAGGCCACCGAAGCCGATATCGTAGGCCCAGCCGTCGCCACCGAAGATCCAGAAGGACTTCTTGGTCATAAACGACCTGTCAGCGGCGATCGCCTTGGCGGCATCGGAGCCGTTGGCCTCGAGTGCCGCGACGTAGGCCGCAGCCGCAGCCTTGGAGGCGGCGGCGTCGCCCCGGGAGTCCAGCCAAGCCTGGGCGGCCGCCTTGAACTCGTCGGAGACGTCGGTCGCGAGAAGGGCCTCGGTGGCAGCGACCAGGCGGTTCTGCTCGGCCTCGTAGCCCACGCTGAAGCCCAGGCCGTGCTCGGCATTGTCCTCGAAGAGCGAGTTGTTCCACGCGGGGCCATGGCCCTCGGCGTTGCAGGTGAACGGCGAGGTGGCGGCAGGGTTGCCCCAGATGGAGGAGCAGCCGGTGGCGTTGGAGATGAACATGCGGTCACCGAAGAGCTGGGTCACGAGACGTGCGTAGGAGGTCTCGGCGCAGCCGGCGCAGGAGCCGGAGAACTCGAGCAATGGCTTCCTGAACTGGGAGCCCTTGGTGGTCTTGTCCGAGAAGAGCTCGCCCTTCTCGGAGACCTTGTTGACGGCGTAGTCCCAGACGGCCACCTGGGCGGCCTCTTCCTCCTGGGGCACCATCGTGAGGGCACCGCCCTCCTTCATGTCGCTCTTGGGGCAGATGGCGACGCAGTTGTAGCAGCCCATGCAGTCAAGCGGCGACACGGCGACGGTGAAGGTGTAGCCGGTGTTCTTGGGGATCTTGAGTCCGACCGTCTTCATGGCCTCGGGTGCGGCGGCGGCCTCCTCGGCGTTCATGGCAACCGGGCGGATGGTCGCGTGGGGGCAGACGTAGGCACAGTTGTTGCACTGGATGCACTTGCTCTCGTCCCAGCGCGGGACCATGACCGCCGTGCCGCGCTTCTCGTAGGCGGAGGCACCCAGCTCCCACTGGCCGTCGGCGTTGGCCGCAAAGACGGAGACGGGCAGGGAGTCGCCGTCCATCTTGTTGATGGGCCCAAGGAGTTCCTTGACCTGCTTGACGATGGCCTCGCGGCCCTCGAGCGCCAGCGTGTCGGGCCTGTCCTCGGCCGTGGCCCAGCCGGCCGGCACCTCGAACTTGCGGAACGCGGTGGCACCTGCGTCGATGGCCTTGTGGTTGGCTGCGACAACGGCCTCGCCCTTCTTGGAGTAGGACTTGGTCGCCGCGTCCTTCATGTACCGGAGGGCGTCCTCGGCGGGCAGGACCTTGGCAAGCGCGAAGAAGGCGGACTGGAGCACCGTGTTGGTGCGCTTGCCCATGCCGACCTTGGCTGCCAGGTCAATGGCGTCGATCAGGTAGACGTTGATGTCGTTCTCGGCGATGTAGCGCTTGGCGTTCGCCGGCATGTGCTCGGCGAACTCCTCGTCGCTCCACTGGCAGTTGAGAAGGAAGCTGCCACCTGGCTTGACGTCGCGGACCATCTTGAAGCCCTTGATGATGTAGCTGGGGTTGTGGCAGGCGACGAAGTCGGCTGCGGTGACGTAGTAGGGCGAGCGGATGGGGGCGTCGCCGAAGCGCAGGTGCGAGATGGTCACACCGCCGGTCTTCTTGGAGTCGTACTGGAAGTATGCCTGGACGTACTTGTCGGTGTGGTCGCCGATGATCTTGATCGAGTTCTTGTTGGCGCCCACCGTGCCGTCGCCGCCGAGGCCCCAGAACTTGCACTCGATAGTGCCAGCGGCCGAAGTGTTGGGAGCCTTGGGGTCCATGGGCAGGGAGAGGTTGGTGACGTCATCGACGATGCCGATGGTGAACTCGCGCTTGGGCTCGTCCTTCTTGAGCTCGTCGTAGACGGAGAAGGCAGCCGCAGGCGGCTCGTCCTTGGAGCCAAGGCCATAGCGGCCCCCGATGACGGGGATCCCGCCCATGCCAGACTCGACGAGGGCGCACACGACGTCCTGGTAGAGGGGCTCCCCGATGGAGCCAGGCTCCTTGGTGCGGTCGAGGACGGCAATCTTCTTGACGGATGTGGGCAGCGCCGCGACGAAGTCCTTGACGGACCACGGACGGTACAGGCGGACCTTGACCAGCCCGACCTTCTCGCCATGGGCGTTGAGGTAATCGATGGTCTCCTCGAGGGTGTCACAGAAGGAGCCCATGCAGACGACGACGCGGTCGGCATCCTCGGCGCCGTAGTAGTCGAACAGGTGATAGGAGGTGCCGAGCTTCTCGTTGACCTTGTCCATGTAGGCCTGGACGACCGCAGGCAGCGCGTCGTAGGTGGAGTTGCATGCCTCGCGGTGCTGGAAGAAGATGTCTCCGTTCTCGTGGCTGCCGCGGGCATGGGGATGCTCGGGGTTGAGGGCATGATCACGGAACGCCTGGACGGCATCCATGTCACACATGTCCGCCAGGTCGCTGTAGTCCCAGACGGCAACCTTCTGGATCTCGTGGGAGGTGCGGAAGCCGTCGAAGAAGTTCAGGAACGGCACCTTGCCCTCGATGGCGGACAGGTGGGCGACGGGCGCGAGATCCATGACCTCCTGGACGTTGGTCTCGGCGAGCATGGCGAAGCCGGTCTGGCGGCAGGCCATGACGTCGGAGTGGTCGCCAAAGATGTTGAGCGCCTGCGTGGCGACGGTACGTGCGGAGACATGGAAGACGCCCGGCAGCTGCTCTGCCGCAATCTTGTACATGTTGGGGACCATGAGCAAAAGGCCCTGCGACGCCGTATAGGTCGTGGTCAGGGCACCTGCGCCCAGCGAGCCGTGGACGGTGCCGGCGGCACCCGCCTCGGACTCCATCTCGACGACCTTGACGGGCGTGCCGAAGACGTTCTTCATGCCCTGGGCTGCCCACTGGTCGACGTGGTCGGCCATCGGGCTGGACGGTGTGATCGGGTAGATGCCCGCCACCTCGGTGTAGGCGTACGAGACGTACGCCGCGGCCTCGTTACCGTCCATCGACTTGAATTTTCTCGCCATATCCTCTCCTTCGAAAAGCGATGCGCCCCGCCGTCTTCGGCGGCTCGTTCCAAGAGCAAGTCAAGGTCGTGTCGGCTGTGTCCCCCAGCACAGGCCTAAAAGCACAGGCCTAAACGAAGTTCATCATAACGCAACCACTTTGAAGCAGCATGACGCATCCGAGCGTATTCATGTTGCACCAGGCTATGTACTGCGTCAGGCACCCTGTCAAGCACGGTCGCAGGTGGCAGGGACGACAAGTGGTCCGCCGCGCGAGCTGTCCGTGGCGCCGTCCTGTGACCGTAGCCGTCCTGTGGCTGTGGCCGTCTACATACATGTCATGCATGGCGTCGAGCGAATGCATGGGTTGGTGGAAAAGCGAATGACTGCGACCTTGAGGCAAATAGAAAACGGCCTCACTGCAAGCGACATGATGCACAGTGGTGCCGGACACCAGCAATCGATCACACGGAGGCGGGCATGATAGTTCTCTCGCACGAGTCAGCGCTCGAGTACTACCGCCTTGCCGCAAGTGTCGACTCTGGCACCTACCGCGAATTGGGCGAGATCGCCGATCGATGGCCGCGACGGGACAGGCTCGATTCGAGCGGATGCTCCGCCCTGGCCTGCCTAGGCGCGCTAGGGCCGCTCGAAAGGCCGCTTCATCTGCTGCTACCTGATAAAAACCGGGTCCGCTCGCCCGAAGTCGCGTTCCACCGCTGGAGTGCCCGCCTTCCCTCAGACCCCTTCTGGAGAGTGAGCGACGACGTGTGGGTGAGCTCCCCATCGTTCACGCTCCTACAGCTGTGCTCGAACGTCTTTCGACGTGACCGCCGCACGGGCACCTCGGCTGAGACCATGGATGACAGAAGGCGGCTCAACCGCAGCCCATATTCCCAGTTGGCCGGCACCATCAGGCTGACGCTCGTCGCAATGGAGCTCATGGGGACCTATCGCCTTGCCCCAATCCGAGGCAACACGAGCTTTGGCACAGAGACGCTCCTGTCAGCCAACGGGCTGCATGGCTTCGTGGATGCGCATGAGGGGCATCAGGGAATCCAGATGCTGCGGCGAGTCACAAGCCATGCCATGCCCAACTCTTACTCGCCCATGGAGACCGCACTTGCCCTTGGGCTTACTCTGCAGAGGCGCTACGGTGGCTTCCAGCTCCCCCAACCACATCTAAACGAGCTGCTCGAGCTCACGGGTACCGGGGGAAGGACAGTAAGCTACCGTCCGGACCTCTATTGGCCTGAACGGCACCTCGTCGTCGAGTATGACAGCGATCTCTTCCACTCGGCCGATACAAAACGCTCGAAGCTCGCCGAGGACGACGAGCGCTCGAACGCGCTCACAGCCACGGGGAGGCATGTCATGCATGTGACAAAGGAGCAGATGCTCGATTTCAGGAAGTATCAGGTCTTGGCAAGCCAGGTTACGCGTGCCCTGGGCAGGAAACCCGCAGCTACGGACAGAGAGGCATGCCGCCAGCAGAGCAAGTTGCACCACCTGCTACTACACCCCTATTGAGAGGCGAAGCGCGCAAAGACCGCTACCCCCAGGCGTGAGTAACCCCACGCGTGAGTAACCGCTAACCTCGTATGAGAACGATCCCAACTACAGAATATGCGAGGTTAGCGGTTCGCCCCGCAGCACAGTACACAGCATTCCACCTCGGCACCGCAAGATGCCAGCGTCACGAAACGTCCTACCTACAGTGCCGCACGGTATATCTCCACGATGTCATCCTGCGACAGGGCGACGAAGGACCCCTTGCAGCCATCGGCCGCCTTCCGAGCCATCACCTCGAAGTTCTTTTCGTCCGTGATGCCGACTTCGCGCAGGGTTGCAGGAAGGTGCATGGCCTCGACAAAGAACGCGCGCGTCCTGGAGATCGCCTCACGTGCCACCTTCATGTCGTCAACGCCGGACAGGCCCCAGACGTTGCAGCCGTACGCCGCGAAGAGCGGTGCGGTCTGGGCATCCAGGACATGCTCCATCCAGGCGGGGGTCAAGATCGCCAGCCCCTCGCCGTGCGTGATGTCGTAAAACGCGGAAAGTTCGTGCTCCATGGGGTGAACGCACCAGGCAGGCGAGCAGCCGTCGCTTACGAGGCCGTTGATCGCATGGCTTGCCGCCCACATGAGGTTGGCGCGGGCGTCGTAGTCATCCGGGTGGGCAAGCGCGATGGGACCAAAGTGAATCATGGTCCCAAGGAGCCCCTCGGCCAGGCGCTTCTGCACGTAGGCACCCTCGTCCATCGAGAAGTAGCTCTCGAAGGTATGGCTCATCATGTCGGCCGTGCCGGCTGCGGTCTGCTTGGGACTCACGCTGAACGTGTAGCTGGGATCAAGCACGGACATCGTCGGCTTCATGCACTCGGCGCCGGTGCCCCACTTCTCGTTCTTGGACATGTCGGAGATGACCGCGAACGCATCCATCTCGGAACCCGTCGCAGAGAGCGTCAGGACCGAGAAGATGGGCAGTGCCGAAGCGGCCTTCGACCCGTCAAGCACCAGGTCCCATGGGTCACCGTCATACCTAGCGCCAGCCGCCACGACCTTGGCGCAATCGATGGTAGAGCCGCCGCCGATGGCAAGCACCATGTCCACACCCTCCCGTGCACAGAGGCCGACGCCACGGCGAACGGTCTCGATGCGCGGGTTGGGCTCGACGCCCGAAAGCTCGACGACCTCGATGCCAGCGTGGGTCAAGATCCGAATCGCCTCGTCGTAGATGCCGTTGCGCTTAATGGAACCGCCGCCGTAGACCAGCAGTGCCTTCTGGCCAAAGTCCGACAGCTCGGCGAGATGTGATATCTGCCCCCTGCCGAAGTAGATCTTGGTCGGAACGTGAAACATGAAGTCGTACATACCCCACTCCCCTCGCGAGAAGACCAGCCCCAGGGAGCACGACCCCGGAACCCTATCGGCCTTATACCCGCCATCCGGCGACTGGGGTGCGCTCGTGCGCGGACGATGGGCACATGGACAGCGCATGCGCTGGCCATGCCTGAGCCAACACGGCGCCCCCGCGCACGACACGCCCGCCACGCGGACACGGCGCCTCCGCGCACGACACGCCCGCCACGGCGCCGGTTACGACTCTGTAATCAATTGTTATTGCAAGGCGTTCCATGGGGCGCATGCGGCGATGATGGTCCGGTCACACCACCGTCCTTGGGTGGCAGGAAGGTCCTGATAACACGAAAGCGACCCGTCGTCGCGCACCAGAGCGCGGCAGAACCTAGGAGGAGGAAGTCGGCATGTCCAGAAACATCACGCGTCGCGACGCACTTGCAGTATTCGGAGGGCTGGCTGCCTTTGGGATCGCCGCCTGCTCCGACACCAGCTCGGATGGCTCCCCCTCCGACCACGGACAGTTCAAGATCGGCGTGCTACAGCTGACCGAGCACAAGGCGCTCGACGCAGCGAACGCCGGCTTCGTCCAGGCGCTCGACGCCGCTGGTCTCAAGTACACCATCGACCAGCAGAATGCCCAGAACGACCAGTCCGCCTGCCAGACCATCGCCTCCAAGCTGGTCAACGACGGCAACGACCTCATCCTCGCCATCGCCACGCCTGCCTGCCAGGCCGTGGCGGGCGCCACGGCCGACATCCCCATCGTCGGCACCGCCATCACCGACTACGCCGCCTCCGGTCTCGTCACCGACAACGACGCCCCGGGGGGCAACGTCACCGGTACCTCCGACCTCACCCCGGTCGAGGAGCAGTTCGACCTGCTGCGGAAGCTCCTTCCCAATGCCAAGAGGGTAGCCGTCCTCTACTGCACCGCAGAGTCCAACTCCAGCGTGCAGGCGGGCATGGCCCACGACGCCGCCAGCGCGCGCAACTTGGACGCCGAGGACTACACGGTCTCCAGCTCCAACGAGATCCAGCAGGTCGTCGAGTCGATGATCGGCAAGGTGGACGTCATCTACGCCCCCACAGACAACACCATCGCGGCGGGCATGCAGACCGTCGCCATGGTCGCGACCGAGAACAAACTCCCCATCATCTGCGGTGAGAGCGGCATGGTCGGCAACGGAGGACTTGCCACGTACGGCATCGACTATGGCAAGCTGGGGCGCAAGGCAGGCGAGATGGCCGTCAGGATCCTTAACGGCGAGGCCAAGCCCGCCGAGATGCCCATCGAGCACCTCGACGTCTCCGAGTGCACGCTGACCACCAACGAGGAGGCCGCCAAGACCCTGGGCATAGACCTCTCGGTGCTGGACGCCTAGGGCCCCGCCTTGCCAGACGTCCGCTTTATCAGGAGACCGCCTTCGAGGCGTCTGCCTTAGACTGTGGGTACCGCAGATCGCCGTCGGCCGGGTCCCTTTCCCCGGTCGGCGTCGGGCCGTACACGGCAAACCATAACGACCATGTCGGGGAGAACCACATGCTGCTAGCGCTTTCGGGAGCCGTTTCCCAGGGCATCCTCTGGGGCATCATGGTGCTGGGCGTCTTCATCACCTACAAGATGCTCGACATCGCGGACCTCACCGTAGACGGAAGCTTTGCCCTGGGCGGCTGTGTCGCGGCCGTCTGCTCGGTGGGGATGGATCTGGACCCGCTCGTCGCGGTCCTTCTCGGTATGCTTGCGGGCGTCGTGGCGGGCGCCGTCACCGGGCTGCTCCACACCCTGTTCGACATCCCGGCGATCCTTGCGGGCATCCTGACCCAGATCGCGCTCTGGTCCATCAACCTGCGCGTTATGGGCAAGTCCAACACCCCGCTCCTGAACGCCGACACGGTCTTCACCCACGTGGCATCGCTTCTGCACGTCACGCAGGGCATGGCGGCGCTCGTCGTGGGCATCGTCATCGCGGTCCTGGCCATCGTCCTCCTCTACTGGTTCTTTGGCACCGAGATCGGCTCCGCGCTGCGCGCCACCGGCCAGAACGAGGACATGTGCCGTGCCCTGGGCATCGACGTGCGCGTCGCCAAGCTCATCGCCCTCATGCTCTCCAACGGCCTCGTGGGCCTGTCCGGTGCGCTCATCTGCCAGAGCCAGAAGTACGCGGACATCGGCATGGGGACGGGTGCCATCGTCATCGGCCTGGCCGCCATCGTCATCGGCGAGGTGCTTGGCCGCCTGACCCCCGGTAAGCTGCAGGCCTTCGGTAGCCGCCTGGCCTCCGCCGTGGTGGGGTCCGTCGTCTACTTCCTCATCCGCGCCGTCGTGCTGCAGCTGGGCATGGACGCCAACGACATGAAGCTCCTGTCCGCCATCATCGTCGCGCTCGCGCTGGTCGTGCCCGTCGTCTGGGAGCGAGGTCGGCAACGCCGGGCCTACACGAAGGGGGGCGAGCGCTCGTGCTAGTCCTCAAGGGTGTCACCAAGACCTTCAACAAGAGCACGGTCAACGAGAAGCCCGCGCTCACCGGTGTCGACCTCCACCTCGAGCCCGGCGACTTCGTCACCGTCATCGGTGGCAACGGCGCCGGCAAGTCCACGCTGCTCAACAGCATCGCGGGCGTCTTCGCGCTCGACGGCGGGCAGGTCATTCTGGACGGTCGCGACGTCAGCCGGCTGCCCGAGCACAGGCGGGCCACTGACCTGGGGCGCGTCTTCCAGGACCCCATGCGCGGCACTGCCGCAGACATGCAGATCGTCGAGAACCTCGCCCTCGCGGCCAGGCGTGGCGAGAGTCGCGGCCTGAGCTGGGGCATCACCAGAGACGAGCGCGCCTCCTACCGAGAGCGCCTGGCCGAGCTCGATCTGGGGCTCGAGGAGCGCTTGACCTCCAAGGTGGGCCTGCTCTCCGGCGGTCAGCGCCAGGCGCTCACCCTGCTCATGGCCATCCTCAAGAAGCCCAAGCTGCTACTTCTGGACGAGCACACCGCCGCCCTCGACCCCAAGACCGCCTCCAAGGTCCTGGCCCTGACCGAGAGGCTCGTGGGAGAGCATGGCCTCACCACGCTCATGGTCACGCACAACATGAACGACGCCATACGCCTGGGCAACCGCCTGATCATGATGCACGAGGGCAACGTCATCTTCGATGCGCGCGACGACGAGAAGCGCCGTCTGCGCGTCCACGACCTGCTCCAGAAGTTCGAGGAGGCCTCGGGCGGCGAGCTCACGAACGACCGCATGCTCCTGTCGTAGCGTCGTCTCCACGGCGTTTCCCTCTGCAGCGTTCTACTTCGCATCGTCCCCCGGGAGGTATGTGGCATGTACGGCACCCCTTGCGATACGCACGGCACCCTTCGCAACGTCCTCGTAGGCCAGTCGGGCGGCCCGACGGCCGCCATCAACGCCAGTCTCGCCGGCGTGGTGAGTGCCGCCCGCAGGCAGGGAGCCCACGCCGTCGGCATGCGCTACGGCATAGAGGGCTTCCTGGCCGGTCGCACCGTCGACCTGGACGCTGCGCTCCCCACGAGCGTCGAGCTCGAGCTGCTGCGCCACACGCCTGCCAGCTGGCTGGGCAGCTGCCGGTACAAGCTCCCGGACGCATCGGAAGACGCCGGCACCTACGAGAGGCTCTTCTCGGCCTTCGAGCGCCAGCAGGTCGACGCGGTGCTCTACATCGGCGGCAACGACTCCATGGACACCATCGCCAAGCTCGGCGCCTGGGGCTCACGCATCGGCAGCGGCGTCCGCTTCGTCGGCATCCCCAAGACGATCGACAACGACCTGGTCGGGACGGACCACACCCCGGGCTACGGCTCGGCGGCCAAGTACGTGGCGACCTCCATCGGCGAGCTATCCTGCGACTCGGACGTCTATGACCTCAAGGGCGTCACCGTGGTCGAGATCATGGGCCGCGACGCAGGCTGGCTCGCCGCGGGGGCGGCGCTCGCCACACAAGGCGGCGTCCCCGCGGCCGACGTCATCCTCCTGCCCGAGGCACCGCTCGAGGTCGACGCCCTGCTCGGCAGGCTTGAGGGGCTCCTGGCCGAGAAGAGCAGCGTCATCCTCGCCGCGAGCGAAGGCGCACGCACGCCTGACGGGCGCCTCGTAGCCGAGCGGACCAACGCGCCCGGGACCCGGCGCGACGCGTTCGGCCACCTGGCGGCGCTCTCGGGCACCAGCCGGTACCTGGCGCAGCTCGTGAGGGAGCGCCTGGGCGTCAAGGCCCGTGCGGTCGAGATCTCGACCCTGCAGCGCTGCGCCAGCCACTGTGCAAGCGTGACGGACCTGGACGAGGCCTTCGCGCTGGGCGCAGCTGGCGTCGAGGCGGCGGAGCGCGGCGGGAGCGAGCGGATGTGCGCCCTCAGGCGCAGCGGGGACGCCCCTTACGGCTGCTCAATCGAGACGGTGGACGTCCACGCCGTCGCCAACCGGACCAAGCCCGTCCCCTCAAGCTGGATCGCCGCAGATGGCATGGGGCTCACCGTCGACTTCGAGCGCTACGCGCGCCCGCTCATTGCCGGCGAGCCCACCCTCGCCTGGGAGGACGGGCTTCCCCAACGCCTTGCCCCTCTCGGGTAAACTGATGGGGTTATCACATTCTAAGGCTGTCACGTCACCGCGTCCGTAGGTTGTCGGCTCGGACACGGGGTGACGCGCGCGTCGATGCGTGAGACGGCGAAAGAGGGACCCATGGATCCGATGACGATTGACGGGCAAGGCGCTGGAGAGCACGGCACGACGGGAGGAGACGCCGTGGGGCGACGCAGCGCGGACCAGCCCCTGGGTCCCGCCTACCAACGCGGGCCCGTGCTCCTGCGCGGCAAGATGATCCCCGAGGACAGCACCAACGAGCATCTGCTCGAACCCATGCAGGACACCGAATGGCTCCACAGCGATCCCTGGCGCGTGCTCCGCATACAGTCGGAGTTCGTGGACGGCTTTGGCGCGCTGGCCGAGCTCGGCCCCGCCGTGTCGGTCTACGGATCCGCCCGCACCAGCCAGGACCATCCCGACTACCAGGCAGCCCGTCAGAGTGGACGGCTCATGGCCCAGAGGGGCGTCGCGGTGATAACGGGCGGAGGTCCCGGCATCATGGAGGCCGCCAACCGCGGTGCCGCCGAGATGGGCGGGGTCTCCGTCGGCCTGGGAATCGAGCTGCCCTTCGAGGAGGGCGTCAACAAGTGGGTCAACCTGGGGATGGGGTTTCGCTACTTCTTCGTGCGCAAGACCATGTTCGTGAAGTACTCGCAGGGGGCCATCATCTTCCCAGGCGGGCTTGGTACCATGGACGAGGCCTTCGAGCTGCTCACCCTCGTCCAGACCCACAAGTCTCCCGCCATACCCATCGTGCTCTTCGGGTCTGGCTACTGGCAGGGTCTCATAGACTGGATACAGGGCACCATGGTCGAGAGGGGAATGATATCACCTGGTGACCTTCACCTCGTCAGCATGACCGACAGCGTAGAGGAGGCCGTTCGCATCGCCTGCAGCGCCATCGATGCCAAGCGAGGGGGCGCAACCGGTTCCTGCGACGTCACGGCCTAGCGTCACGTCCGCTCCATCCGGTGCTTGCGGTACGCGCTGGGCGGCATGCCGTACTTGGCACGGAAGCGACGCGTGAAGTACGAGAGGTTGTCGAACCCGCAGCCACGTGCGACAGTCGTCACGGACTCGTTCGTCCTTCGCAGGAGGGACTCCGCCTCGGACAGGCGGTAGTCGCTCAGGTAGCCCACGAAGGTCTGTCCCGTCTCCTGCTTGAAGATGCGCATGAAGTGGGCCTTGCTGTAGCCGCTCAGGCGGGCGGCCCCCGCGACGTCGAGCGGACGGTCGTAGTGGAGCCTCACCTCGTCGAACACCGGCCTCAGGCGCTCGATGGCCATGTCCGGACCGACGGGCTCGTCCCTTCTCGCGTGGACGTAGAGCGCATGCAGGAAGAGCAGCATCGCGCTCCTGACGAGCAGCGAGTTGCCCGCCGCCCGCTCTGACGAGGCGGCGTCCGCCCGGTCCAGGGCGCGCGCCGCCTCCTGGTGGAGCTCGGACCCCGGCGAAAGCGGGTTGGGGATCCCCAACGTCCCCCTGCGCAAGGGGACCAGCACGTTCGTGCGGCACCAGTCCTCCTCCGCCGCGCTGTCGAGCGCCGAGAGCGAGAAGATGATGTTCTCGTACTCCATGCGCACGCCCGGGTCCCCCTCGATCGCATGGATCTGCCCCGGGCACACCACGACGATCGACCCCGCGACGACCGGCAGGCGCTCGAAGTTGAGCGACACCGCACCCGAGCCCCGCTTCACGTAGATGACTTCCATCTGCTCATGCCAGTGCGGCGGGACGCGATCGAAGTCCTGCGGGATCGTGCAGAGGTAGGTGTCGTAGGCGAAGCCGGCGCGCTCGTGGAGCTTGCGCTCGCGATAGCGCTCGTACTCCCCCGTCTCCATGGCCACCTCCTCGCGAGCACGGCCCCAAGTGAAGCTATTTGCTAGTTTAGTACTACTTTTCGCTGCTATGGTGCAAGATTTTCTCCTATATGCGCAACTATAGTGTCTATTAGCGTCCCATGCGGACACCACGCGTGCACCCAGGCGCCCGCCGAACCGGAAGGAAGGCCAGACATGAAGACCGCCACGCTCTCCTCGTACACCGACAAGCCCCTTGCGGACTGCACCGACCTCGAGCTCTTCAACGCGCTTTTGTCCCTCGTCGCGGATGCCACGCGCGAGCGCGGCTACAACCAGGGGAAGAAGAGGCTCTACTACATCTCCGCAGAGTTCCTCATCGGCAAGCTCCTGAGCAACAACCTCATCAACCTCGGTCTCTACGACAGCGTCCGAGACGAGCTCGCCGCCTGTGGCCGCGACCTCTCCGCCCTCGAGGAGATGGAGCTGGAGCCGTCGCTGGGAAACGGTGGCCTGGGCCGCCTTGCCGCCTGCTTCCTGGACTCCTGCGCGACCCTGGGCCTGCCCGCCGACGGCATCGGCCTGGCCTACCACTGCGGGCTCTTCCGCCAGAACTTTGCGGACAACCGCCAGTGCGAGTCGCCCGACTACTGGCTCAGGTGGGGGCAGGACAGCTGGCTGAGAAGGACGTCGCGACACTTCCGCGTGAGCTTTGGCGGCTTCGACGTCACCTCGACCCTCTACGAGATCGACGTCACCGGCTACGAGGGCAAAAGCGGCAAGCTGCGCCTGTTCGACGTGGACAGCGCAGACGAGCGCGTCATCCACAGCGGCATCTCCTTCGACAAGGACGACGTCACCAAGAACCTGACGCTCTTCCTCTACCCCGACGACTCGGACGATGCCGGCCGGCTCCTGCGCGTCTACCAGGAGTACTTCATGGTCTCCAACGGCGCGCAGCTCATCCTGGACGAGTGCCAGGCGCGCGGCAGCAACCTGCACGACCTTGCCGACTACGCCGCAATCCAGATCAACGACACGCACCCCACGATGGTCATCCCCGAGCTCATCCGCCTGCTGGGAGAGCACGGCATCGCCTTCGACGAGGCCGTCTCGATCGCGCGCGACGTGTGCGCCTACACCAACCACACCATCCTCGCCGAGGCGCTGGAGACCTGGCCCAAGCACTTCATCGAGCAGGTCGCCCCGCAGCTCATCCCCATCATCGACCAGCTGGACAAGCTGGTGCGCGACAGCTGCGAGGACCCCTTCGTCCAGGTGATCGACGAGCACGGCAACGTCCACATGGCCAACATCGACATACACTTCAGCCACTCCGTCAACGGCGTGGCGGCGCTCCATACCAAGATCCTGGAAGACGTCGAGCTGGCACCGTTCTACAAGCTCTATCCCAAGAAGTTCAACAACAAGACCAACGGCATCACCTTCCGCCGCTGGTGCATCGAGTGCAACCCCGAGCTCGCAGGCCTCATCACCCAGACCATCGGAGATGATTGGAAGCACGACGCCACCCGGCTGGAGGACCTGCTCGCGCACCAGGATGACGACGGCCTTCTCGACCAGCTGAGCAAGATCAAACGCCACAACAAGGAGCGCTTCGCCACATGGCTGCGTGCTCACCAGGGTACCGAGGTCGATCCCGACGCCATCTTCGACGTTCAGTCCAAGCGACTGCACGAGTACAAGCGCCAGCAGCTCAACCTGCTGTGGGCCACGAACACGTACCTGCAAGTCAAAGCCGGCAAGTTGCCCGAGCGCAAGGTGTGCATGCTCTTTGGGGCCAAGGCGGCCCCGGCCTACACCATCGCCAAGGACATCATCCACGCCATCATCTGCCTGGGCAAGGTCGTTGCCGCAGACCCCGTGGCGAGCCAGTACCTGCAGGTCGTGATGATCGAGAACTACAACGTCACCGCTGCGGAGCGGCTCATCCCCGCCGCCGACGTCTCGGAGCAGATCTCGCTGGCCTCCAAGGAGGCGTCGGGCACCAGCAATATGAAGTTCATGCTCAACGGAGCCCTGACGCTGGGCACGATGGACGGCGCCAACGTGGAGATCGCGGAGCTCGTGGGCAAGGGGAACATCTACACCTTTGGCGAGGGCTCCGACGAGGTCATCGCGCGCTACCAGCGTGGCGACTACGACCCGCGCAGCTACTACGAGGGGGACGAGCGCCTCAAGGAGGCCGTCGACTTCCTGCGCGGACCGCAGATGCTTGAGGTGGGCAATGCGGAAAGCCTCGAGCGTCTGACGGAGGAGCTCCTGGGCAAGGACTGGTTCATGACCTTCCCGGACTTCGACTCCTACCTGACCGAGAAGGCCCGCGTCCTGAATGACGTGGCTGACCAGCATAGCTGGCAGCGCAAGGCCCTGGTGAACATCGCAAAGGCCGGGTTCTTCTCGTCTGACCGCACCATAGAGCAGTACAACCGCGACATCTGGCACCTGAGCGTCGACAGCAGCCGCAGTTGCGAATGACGGCGGCAGCTGCGGTCGCGAGTGACGGCGGCTGCGGGTCGCTATGCGGTGCGCACGAACCGGCCGACAATTGCGGGACGCAGGCGGTAGGGTAACCCATAGAGGCGGGATAACCCACGCGAGCAACGTAAGCAGCAAGGTGGCCCACACAGCGGAAAGTAGCAAAAGTCACTCAGGGACTTTTGCTACTTTCGCATGTTTACACAGGTAGATACCCATAAATTGCCAAAAGTGCCAAAAGTCCCTCAGGAGTCTTTGTTACTTGGACCTACGAGTACCTGCGAGTACCTGCGGATAGGAACCTGTGGACAGATAGGAACGACCGGTAACCTACCACAAGTTACCGGTCGTTATGCTCATACGCCGACCGCGGAACCGCTGCACAATCGCACGCCCTGCAACAGCCGCACGACCACCTCTGCCCTAACCGCGCCTCTCGCCCTTCTCGATCGAGCGCATGACGAGTTTCTCCAGCTCGACGATGGGGATGATCAGGATGGCCAGACCCATCGAGATGGCATAGTGCTCCAAATCCAGCTCGGCGAAGTCGAAGGCGACGGAGAGCGGGGTCTCGATCACGACGAAGGTCAGGAGCAGCGCAATCGCGAGGGACCCCCACAGCCACTTGTTCTGACCCTTGAGCGTGAAGATGGAGCCGCGCAGGCTGCGCATGTTGAGCGAGTGGAACATCTCGACCATCGAGAGCGTCAGAAACGCCATGGTCATGCCCGTGAGACCTGCCCTATCGCTGGCAACGACGTCCGCGACGGAGGCACCAACGGAGCTGATGCCGATGAAGTAGGCGGCGATCGTCAGCAGGGAGATGACGACGCCCTGGAAGATCGTGTCGGCACCCATCCCCCCGGCGAAGATGCCGTCCTTGGCGTCGCGCGGACGGCGTTCCATGATGTCCTTCTCGGCGCCCTCCGTCGCCATGGCGAGGGCGGGCAGCGAGTCGGTGATGAGGTTGATCCACAAGAGGTGCGTGGGCTCGAGGATCGTGAAGCCGACGAGCGAGGCCACGAAGACCGCAATCACCTCGGCGAGGTTGCTGGACAGCAGGAACTGGATGCACTTGCGGATGTTGTCGTAGATGCGACGGCCCTCTTCGACCGCGCCGATGATGGTGGCGAAGTTGTCGTCAGCCAGAACCATGTCGGCGACGTTCTTGGTGACGTCTGTGCCGGTGATGCCCATGCCGATGCCGATGTCGGCGCGCTTGATGGAGGGGGCATCGTTGACGCCGTCGCCGGTCATGCCGACGACCTTGCCCTCCTTCTTCCACGCGTCGACGATGCGGGTCTTGTGCTCGGGCTGGACACGGGCGTAGACGCCAAAGTCCGCGATGCGTTCGGTGAGCTCCTCGTTGGAGAGGCGGTCAAGCTCGGCACCGGTGATGGCCTGCCCACGCCCTTCGACGAGGCACAGCTCGCGGGCGATGGCCACGGCGGTATCGACGTGGTCGCCGGTGATCATGACGACACGGATCCCTGCGGAGCGGGCCTCCTCGATGGCCGCCTTGACCTCGGGACGGACCGGGTCGATCATGCCGGAGAGCCCGACGAAGGTGAGGTCCTGCTCGAGGTAGGAGGCATCGTAGCTCTCGGGCTCGCTGTCGCCCCAGTCGCGGCGCGCCGACGCCATGACGCGCAACGCGCGGTCGGCCATGGCCTTGTTCTGCTCCATGACCTGGGTGCGCAGCTCGTCGGTCATGGGGACGACGCCGTCCTCGGCCAGGTACCTGGTGCAACGGGCCAGCACGACGTCGGGACCGCCCTTGGTGTGCTGCATGACGCCATCCCTGCCGCGAACCACGACGGACATCATCTTGCGGCCAGAGTCGAACGGGGCCTCGCCGATGCGCGGGCGGGACTGGGACAGGTGGGAGGTCGTGAAGCCCAGCTTGGCGGCGTCGGTCACAAGCGCGGCCTCGGTCGGCTCGCCGAGGGCGGCTCCGGTGGCCTCGTCCCACTTGGCGTCGGAGGCGAGCGCCATGGTGCGGACGTGGGAGGTGAGGTTCTCGGTGGCGTGCTCCACGACGGTCATGCGGTTCTGGGTGAGGGTGCCCGTCTTGTCGGAGCAGATGATCTGGGTGCAGCCCAGGGTCTCGACGGCCGAGAGCTTGCGGATGATGGCGTGACGCTGGCTCATCTTGGTGACGCCCATGGAGAGCACGATGGTCACGACGGCGACCAGTCCCTCGGGGATGGCGGCGACGGCAAGTGCCACGGCGACCATGAAGGTGTCGAGCACCAGGTCGAGGTTTGAGACGAAGCCCATGCCATGCTTGAAGAAGCCCGTGAGGAACACGACGGCGCAGATGATGACGACGAGGATGGTCAGGATGTGGGAGAGCTCGTCGAGCTTGACCTGCAGCGGGGTCTCCTCGTCCTGTGCCTCGGCGATGGCGCCGGCGATCTTGCCCATCTCGGTCTGCATGCCCGTCGCCACGACCACGGCACGGCCACGGCCAAAGACCACGGTGGAGCCCATGTAGCACATGTTCTTGCGATCGCCGAGAGGAACGTCGTCCTCGCCCTCGGGAAGGCTGATCGCATCCGCGTGCTTCGTCACGGGCACGGACTCGCCCGTGAGGGCCGCCTCCTCGACCTTCATGGACGCGCTCTCGAGGATGCGGCAGTCCGCCGGCACGGAGTCGCCGGCCTCGAGGATCACGACGTCACCCACGACGAGGTCCTGCGAGTGGACCTCGACCTGCTTGCCGTCCCGGATGACCTTGCTCGTGGCGGCAGCCATCTCCTGGAGCGCCGCGAGCGCCTCCTCGGACTTGGCCTCCTGCACGACGCCGAGGACGGAGTTGAGGATGACGACGAACATGATGATGACCACGTCGGCGAAGTCGGCCTCGCCCTGCACCACGCTCGTTGCGGCCGAGATGACCGCAGCCACGATCAGTATGATGACCATGGGATCGCCCATCTGCTGGAAGAAGCGGATCCAGAGTGGGGTCCTCTCGGCCTCCTTGAGCTTGTTTGGGCCGTTCTGCCTGAGCAGCTCCTCTGCGACACCGGCACCAAGGCCCTGCTCGGCATCGGTTGCGCACTCCTCGAGCACGTCCGACGCGCTTACCAGGTACTCTCTCACGTTATGTCCCCCCTGGGTCTCGGACGGCCCCCTGCCGTCCTCTCTTCGCGCCTGGCAGATTGATGCCCGATCATAATTCCCCAGGAGGGGCAAGGGCTCACCAAGGCTGCCATGCCAGGCACCTCGTGGGCGCACCAATCGGCGCGCCCGTGCCTATTTATAGCATCTATCCCAAGGCGTCGCATCACAAGGCGCCGTGCCGACTGCGACAAATCTGAACAGGCAAGACGTCCCTCGCGGGGCAAACGCGACGTCCCTCGTGTGGCAGGCGCGGGGACCTAGTGGGCGCCCACATCACCCGACGTGGGGTTGTAGGTGGACCCGCCGCGCCTGGCGCCCATGACGTCAGCCTCGGAGAGCGCGATGGAGACCTTCCTCTCCCCCACTCCCCCTTGTCTGAAAAGCATTTTCATGTCGGAGGCACTTTCTCGCCCCAGAACTGAAAGCAATTCAACAACTTGACCCCCAAGGGCTTCTCCCACCGACCCGTCACCTATCCTTGCCGGCAGAGGACGGCGATGCAAGGGAGGTGACAGGGCGTGTTCGAGCAGCTCCTTCGTCCGTTGAACGTCAACGGTATGATCCTGAGGAACCGCATCATCGCAACGCCGACGGGTGACGCCTTCGACGAGAAGGCCCTGGGCGGTGCAGCGCTCGTGGTGGCCGGGCACGCCATCGTCGAGCCTGGCAGATCGAGCTTCGCAAGCGAGGACGAGCCCTGGCCATTTGCGAAGTACGAGCGCGAGGCGACGCGCAAGCGCGTCCTCAAGGTCCACTAGGCGGGCTCCAAGGCCTCCATCGAGATCTTCCACGGAGGGCGCGAGTCGCGGGTGAGGGACTACGCAAAGGGTCCCTGCTCGCTCACCATGCCCGACGGTACCAAGGTGCGCGCCATGGACGAGGCCATGATGCAGGAGACGCTCGACTGGTACTCCCGGACGGTCGCGTCTTGCAGAAAGATCGGATTCGACGCCATCCTCCTCCACTTTGGTCACGGCTGGCTGCCCGACCAGTTCCTCTCGCCCTTCTACAACCACCGAAGCGACGAGTACGGCGGCAGCATCGAGAACAGGGCCGGGTTCCCCCTGCGCATCCTCGAGGCCGTCCGCAATGCCGTCGGGCCGCACTACCCTGTCGAGATGCACATCAGCGCCTATGAGTGGGTCGAGGGGTCCATCGAGTTCCCAGACGTGCTCGCGTTCTCCAGGATGGCCGAGAGGTACGTGGACATGATCCAGGTCTCCTCGGGCATCGACAAGAACACCGTCGCGAACGTCCACTGCATCACCACCAACCTCGAGCCGGAGATGACCAACCTCAGCTGGGCACGCCAAGTAAAGCGGGCCGTGAGCATCCCCGTTTCGGTTGTGGGCGCGTTCATGACGCCACAGGTGGCCGAGGACGCCCTCGCCCGGAACGACGTCGATGCCGTCGCCTTTGGTCGCACGCTCATCGCCGACCCCGACTGGCCGAGGAAGGCCATGGAGGGCAAGCCCGAGGACATCGTTCCCTGCCTGAGGTGCAACAACTGCTACCACATCGCCTCGGACCACTGGAACGTGGGATGCTCCGTCAACCCGCACTACCACAACGAGTCCTTTATCCCCAAGGGAATCGCCCGTGCCGACACAGGCCGCAACGTGGTCATCCTTGGTGCGGGACCAGGCGGCATGAGGGCGGCCATCACCGCCTTCGACCGTGGTCACCGCGTGACGCTGGTCGAACGCGAGGACGAGCCTGGCGGCATGCTGCGCTTCATCGCACGGGAGAGCCACAAGTCGGAGGTGGCGCGACTCCTTGGCCACTACAGGGCCCAGCTTGCCAAGAGGGACATCCGCGTGATGCTCGGTTGCGAGGCCACGCCCGAGCTTGTGCGCGCCCTCGAGCCTGAGGCGCTCGGCATCGCAATCGGCGCAACCGAACGCAGGCCCGCCATCGAGGGGATCGATGGGCCCAAGGTGCTGCTGGCAACCGAGGCCATCATGCGCGCCGACGAGCTCGAGGGGCGCATCGTCATCCTCGGCGGCGGCTCGATTGGCTGCGAGCTGGCCCTCGAGCTTGCCGAGAGGGGCCGACAGGTGCTCGTTGGCAACCGGGTGGACGACGTGTTCAGGCAGCTCGTCGAGCTTCCCGAGCTCAAGGAGCGTGGCATCAGGGAGTCCGAGGCCATAGACGACCCTAGCGCCGCAAGGATCGGTCTCTTCGACCGCTTCACCCGTATGATGTCCGACGTCTACGCACCCTACATCCCCGTGCTCGCAACGGGCGGCATTGCCTCCGGTATCATCGGCCTGCTCGCCAACATGGGCGTCGTCGCCCCCGACAGCCTGACCTATATGACGTTCTACGCGATCTTCTACGCCCTGATCTACTTCTTCCCGATCCTGCTTGCCTTCACCGCCGGCAAGCACTTCAAGTGCAACCCCTACGTCGCCGCGACCCTCGGGGCTGCCATCATGTACCCAGGCGTCTCTGACTTGCTAGTCACGGGCGCAAGCGTCATCCTGCGCGACAAGAGGCTCATCGCCACGATGGTCGTCTCGGGGGCCTGCGGCGGGCTCGTGCTCGGCCTCGGGCAGGTCGCAGCCACCAACTTCGCGTTCTCTGGCATCCTCTCGTTTGGTGCATGGCTCGGCGCGAAGAACTTCCCCATGTACTGTCTGGGCATCGCCATATCACTCGTTGCGTCCTTCGCCTCGACGGCCATACTGCTGAAATCTGGTGGCATAAGGGACTTCGGCTAGCGGCACCTGTCCCATGCGGGATCCGCGTCACACGTCAGAAACGAGAAACGAGACATACGATGATCATGGACGCGCTCAAAATGAAGGGCAGCCTCACCGCCTCCGAGGCCAAGATCGCGGATTACCTCCTCGTGAATGCCCACGATATCAGGAACCTGGGGATCTCGGAGCTCGCCAGAAGGACCTACTCCTCCCCCGCGACCATAACCCGCCTCTGCCGCAAGCTGGGCCTGTCAGGCTACCGTGACTTCCGCATCGTCTTTGCGGCAGAGCTCGAGGAGGCCTCCCGGCGCAAGAGCGTCGACGCAAACCTGCCCTTCTCGGCCACGGACCCGCTTCGGGAGGTTGCCTTCAGCATGGCCAACTTGGCGGCGAGCGCCATGAACAACGCCCTCCAGAGCTTCGACTACCGCAGGCTCGAAGGCGTCGTGGAACGCATGGCGTCAGCGGATAGCGTCAACATCTACGCTGTCGGGGTCTCTGCCACCGCAGCCCTCGACTTCAAGCAGAAGATGGTCAGGCTGGGCAAGCAGACCAACATCGAGGAGAACTCGTCCCTGCTTCCAAGCTACGCCTTCCTTGGTGGAAAGGACTCGTTTGACCTGCTCATCTCACACTCGGGTGAGACGCCCGCCATTGTCGAGTGCGTCCAGATTCTCCGGAGTCTGGGGAGGCGCACGCTCGCCATCACCGCACATCCGCAGAGCACGGTCGCACGCATGGCCGATGACACCATCCTCACTCACGTCGGCGAGGACAGCTCGTTCTCGACCAAGATCGAGGGCTTCGCGTCGTTCAACGCGGTGCACTTTATCCTTGACTGCCTCTACTGCTGGGTCTTCCAGCAAAACTACGAGACGAACGTCGGACGATCGAAGCAGAACGCACGACGCATCGCCGCAGTACGCCAACGCTGAGGGAAGCGGTGTGTCTCGCTCGAGAGACCGAGCGAGACGGTGGAGCCGCCCATCATGATCTCGTTTGGCGTGGTCTCTGGGGTCGGTTCGGCAATCGGCATCTTGGGGAACTGGTATGCCACCCATTCCCTAAACGTCCTCTCAGACGGCGGCATGACCGTGGCCCACGCCCTTGGAGACGGCGGCGGAGGCCCCTGCGTGAAGGAGCCCAAGACCTCGGACTCGCCGAGGACCATACCGCCCACCGGGCACACCTCCAACACGCTGCGGCTGGTGAGGGCGGGCACCGTACGCCGTTGCGAACCGCGTTAGCGCCTCTCGACGTTCCAGCCGGCGCTCTCGTGCTGCAGCTCCCACAGCCGGGCATAGAGGCCCTGCCGTTCGAGCAAAAGCCCATGGCTCCCTTCCTCGACAACGCAGCCGTCGTCGATCACCACGATATGGTCGGCCCCTGCCACCGTGCGCATGCGGTGGGCGATCACGATGACCGTCTTGCCGGCGCACAGGCGCCCCACGGCCTGCTGGACCAACGTCTCGCTCTCAGGGTCGAGCGAGGCCGTGGCCTCGTCGAGCAGGATCACCGGCGCGTCCTTGAGCAGGGCACGGGCAATCGAGAGGCGCTGGCGCTCGCCGCCCGAAAGCGCTGCCCCGTTTTCGCCCAGCATGGTGTCGAAGCCGTCGGGAAGCCTGTCGATGAACTCGG
>ERZ773065.465-NODE-465-length-23054-cov-15.233793_pt1 | contig 23054 bp, 22 predicted proteins | sample MGYA00580623_ERZ773065 | MGnify/ENA primary metagenome ERZ773065 (study PRJEB29015, sample SAMEA2738017) | human oral metagenome | biome: human oral; feature: human-associated habitat; material: dental | place: China | collected 2047 ... | reverse complement strand
GGCTCTTCGCTCAGGTCGTACCACACCTGTGAATAGACGGTATCCACATTGGGGCTTACCACATTTTTGAACTGCGCGTTGGCCAGCGCTGCACCGTGCATGAACTGATTCACGGGCGCTTTGCCGGGTACGGCTCCCTCCGTATTCGTTGCGGAAGCGCGTGTCGCGTCCATCAGCACCAGGGGAAATGCATAGATGTAAGCCGCTTCGATGGTTTCCCACACGTTCTTCTCCTTTCCCTGTATGGAACATCTTGATCGGCAGCTTCAACTGTGATGAGCTTGTCGGTATTTTCCTGATTTCTGCTCGTCATGGCAAATGCTCATGTAATGTTCGGGCATCACTTGGCTCGTACAGGCGGGCATCGCAACCCGCGCGCCTCAACCTGTCGGGCTGTCGTGGGCGGGGGTGGATGAGGAGCGTGCCCCCTTTTGCGATAGCCCGGTACCACCTTGAGTCTGCCATGCCGCTCCATGTGGCCCGAACAGGTAGACGATGCCGAACGCAACCCCGAGCACCAGGCCGATCATCCCGCCGGATGACGCATCGAAAAGGTAGCTCAAGACGATGCCCGCCAATACGCTGATCATTGCCACCAGCGGCGATATCCAGAGCATGTGCTTCATGTCGTCGCTTATCAGACGGGCGGTCGCGCCGGGTACGATCAGCAGCGACACCGAGAGGATGACACCGACGGCCTGCAGCGAGATGATGATGGCCAGGGCAAGCGCCACGAGGAGGAGCCCCGAAAGGAAGCGCACGGGAATGCCCATCGCCTGGGCATGCGACGAATCGAACGCGATAAGCGTCAGGTCGCGCCGCTTCAGCAGGAGTATGGCAAGGATCGGCATCCCGACGAAGAGCACCTGCTGCATATCAGCCACCGTCACGCCCAGAAGGTTGCCGAACAGGATGTGGGAGAGATTGATCTGGCTAGGCACCTTGGAGATGAGCACGGTTCCCAGCGCAAAGAATGCGGTGAACACGATGCCGATGGCAGTATCGGGTTTGATGACACGGCTTTTCTTCACCTGCCCCACTAACGCTACGGTGACAAGCGCGAACGCAAGCGCCCCGACCACGTATGGAATGCCCACGATGTGCGCTAGGACGACGCCGGGGAGTATGGCGTGCGAGATGGCATCGCCCATGAGCGACCAGCCCATATGCGTTATCCAACAGCTAATGACCCCGCACACGAGTGCCGTGACGACGCCGGTGGCCAGCGCACGCTGCATGAACGCGTACTGGAGTATCTCGAACTCGATACCGCCCATCACGCAGCTCCCGTCTCTATTGGAACCATGTGTGCCGCGGTGCCGATGCCGGCCTCCGATAGGCCGAAGGATTCAAGCAGGTTGCGGTCGCCGAGGACCTCCTTTGCGGATCCCTGCGCGATGATGGTGCCGTCAATCGCCAGGCAGCGATCGAAGAACTCGCGTGCCATGCGCAGGTCGTGGATGGCGACCAGGATGATCGCGCCCTCGGAGGCCAAGCTGGCGAGTAGGTCGCAGATGATGCCCTCCGAGCGCTTGTCCACGCCGGCGAACGGTTCGTCGAGCAGCATGAGCCTGGCCTGCTGGGCGATGCCCCGTGCGACGAACACCCGTTTGCGCTGTCCACCAGAAAGCTGGGAGAGGGGACGGTCGGCGAGATCGGAGAGCCCTACACGCCCGAGCGCGTCCTCTACGGTGTCCCGATCATGCTTCGAGGGGCGGCGCGTGAAGCCAAGGTGGCAATAGCGTCCCATCATGACGACGTCGCGGACGCGCAGCGGGAACATCACGTCGATGTCCTCCGACTGGGGAACGTAGCCCACGAGTCCCGCCTTGCGCGCAACAGGCAGGCCCTCGCCCGCAAACGAGCAGATGCCCTGGGAGTGCACCATGCCCATGATGGCCTTGAACAGGGTCGACTTCCCCGCTCCGTTGACGCCGACAAGCGCGCACAGATCTCCGCGCGAAAGGGTGAAGGACACGTCGTGGAGCACCTGGGAGCTTCCGTACCACGCCGAGAGGCCACTTACCGAGAGGCCGGCGGAGATATCAGGGCATGCGACGTCGCTGACGCTCATTTCGACTCCTTTCCCGTCAGGCCCTCGACGATGACCTTGGCATCGTGAGAGAGCAGCTCGAGATAGGTGGGTACTGGGCCGTCCCCATCGGAAAGCGAGTCGACGTAGAGCATGTGCTCGGCATCCGCTCTCAAAGAGGCGCCAGTCTCGTCGGCTACCTGCCGCATCGCCTTGGGGCTGACAGTCGACTCGCAAAAGACGGCCGGGATGCTCTTGTCTCTGACCGCCTGCACCACCTTCGCGATCTGCTGTGGCGTCCCCTCTTCCGCGGAGTTGACGGGCCACAGGTAGATCTCGTCCAGGTTTGCGTCACGGCAGAGATAGGAAAAAGCCCCCTCGCAGGTCACAAGCGTACGCTGGTCCGTGGGAAGCTCATCGAGGCGCTGGATGAGCTCGGAGGAAATCTTCTCGAGACTCTCCTTGTAGGACTTGCCGTTGCTCTCGTAGTCGGAGGCGTGGTCTGGGTCGAGCCTGCTGAATGCGGCAACCATGTTGTCGACGTAGATCTGCCCGTTTTTCGGGGACATCCACGCATGCGGGTTCGCCTCCCCAGCGAAGTCGCCCTCTGAGATGGAGATGGGATCGACCCCTTTGCTCAGATCGACGCGCTCGGCATGCGAATCGGTGGCGAAGCGCTCGAACCAGCGTTCAAGCCCCAGGCCGTTGTTCAGGATGAGCGCTGCCCCCTCGGCCTGCTTGATGTCCTCGGGAGTCGGCTCGTAATCATGGATCTCGGCACCGGCCTTGGTGATGGAACGGACGTCGAGGAAATCGCCGGCCACATTTGCCGCGATATCGCGGGTGACGGTGAAGGTGGTCAGAACAAACGGCTTCGAGTCCGCATCGGAGGAGGCCCCCTCATCTATGGAGCCCGTCTTCGCTCCCATTTTCGAGCAGGCACCGAGCCCGACGAGTGCAGCCCCTGCGAACAGACCGAGGGCACTGCGGCGCGTGTAGAGGGCAGGCGGGGTAAGGCCAGATCGACCGGAGGCGATCGGGGACGTGTGCTTGGAGATCATAGGCATGCCAGGACCTTTCTGTCCGATATCCATCTTCATCCCCTACCATCTTATCCTATAAGTTAGTCTAGGTAAACTTTTAGTTAGATAAAGTGAGCCCGTCCCTCCCCGGCATCGGCAACCTCTCCCATGACTCCTGCTCCGGTTGAAGCAACTGGCAGAGAGTGTGGCCACATACTAATATGTAGAGAGCCACCCACACATAGTTCGGTGGGCGGCGAGGCGACGCGGTGTCGCGCGGACTCCTAGAGAAGGGATACCCTCATGGCAGAAGACAAGTACATGCACCTTGTTATCGTGCGTCACGGCGAGTCCGAATGGAACAAGCTCAACCTCTTCACCGGCTGGACCGACGTTGACCTCACCGAGACCGGCCACGAGGAGGCAATTGCCGGCGGCAAGGCCCTCCATGAGGCCGGCTACGATTTCGACGTGTGCTACACGTCCCTCCTGAAGCGTGCGATCCACACGCTCAACCATGTGCTCGATGAGCTCGATCGCAACTGGCTGCCCGTTCACAAGACCTGGCGTCTGAACGAGCGTCACTACGGCGCTCTTCAGGGCCTCAACAAGGCTGACGCAGCGGCGGAGCATGGCGAAGCCCAGGTCAAGATCTGGCGTCGCTCCTTTGACGTCCAGCCGCCAGCCCTCGAACCCGGCGACGAGCGTGACCCTCACGTGCAGGAGATGTTCCGCGATGTTCCCAAGGGGGACCTGCCCTACACCGAGTGCCTGAAAGACACCATCGCTCGCGCATGGCCCTACTTCGAGTCCGAGATCAAGCCTCAGATGGAAGCCGGCAAGCGCGTTCTCATTGCGGCCCACGGCAACAGCCTCCGCGCCCTCGTCATGCAGTTCGAGCACCTCACTCCGGAAGAGATCCTTGAGGTCAACATCCCGACCGGCATCCCGTGCTCCTACACCTTTGACAAGGACTGGAACGTTGTCGACAAGCACTACATCGGCGATCCGGCCACCATCGAGGCAAAGATCAACGCCGTTGCCAACCAAGGAAAAGTCAAGAAGTAGCCGTTTTTCTCGAAACGCCGCTCCTCTCGACATCGTTTTGGGGCAGTGCCGTCTTGACGGTGACCATGCTGGCGCATTCATGGAGCTGCACGTCGAGGACATCCTCAGGGCTGCTCGATAGCCATCGAGTTCTGCGGGGCCTGTCGTTCGAACGACAGGCCCCGCAGTTCCTGCGACAGGTGTTGCTCACGGGTGGCATCCCCTTCAGGGTCGCGCTACCAGAGGTCCCACGGTCGGTCGATGCGGGCGCGATGACCGACGAGCAGCTCCGCGGGGTGCTTCTGGGGGTTCTGCGCGAAGTCGGGGAGGATGAGGGAACCGAAGCCTCGGTCGCATTCTCCCAAATGAGGAATGAGCATCCTCGATGCATGAGCACGAGGTGCGCATCGTGCCTACGGCCATGGCGCAGATCTCGGACGCAGTCATGCTCCTGTACGAGCTTGCCTGGGTCCGCTACTTCAGGGGAGGGGAGAAGCTCGCCGGTATGTACGTGTCCCTCGGCCCCATTCCCGTGCCCCTGGCGTCTCTGCCTGTGGCCGCGTTTGGCCTCCTGGGCGTGTGGTGCCAATCACCGGTGGCGGTCATCTCTGCCGTCATCCTTGGCATCGGCCACGTCGGCATCCACCTCGGACACCTGCCGGTACACTAGCCCGTGCCTACGTGCGCCGTGGACATGCAGGGAGTCTTCGGCTTCAATCTGAAATTTCCGCAACAGTGCTCATAAATTTCAGATGAGGTTGTCATGATCATAAGTCGTCCCAGCTACATGCAGAAGCTCATCTCTGGAATGGGGTCGGATCAGGTCAAGGTCGTTACGGGCATCAGGCGCTGCGGCAAGTCGTTTCTGGTATTCAACCTGTTCAAGGATTACCTGCTCAAGCGGGGTATCCCCAAGGCCAACATCATCGAGATGGCGTTCGATCGGTTCAGCAACAGAAGATATCGAGACACCGAGACCTTCTATTCCCATGTGACGGGGGAGCTCGGTAAGACAAGCGGGAAACGTTACGTGCTTCTGGATGAGGTGCAGCTGCTCGACAGCTTCCCTGAGGTTCTTATGGACCTCATTGCCATGCCTGACGTTGACGTGTACGTGACGGGTAGCAACGCGCGGCTGCTGTCCAAGGACGTGGTGACCGAGTTTAGGGGACGTGGCCAGGAGATAGCGATGGCACCATTGAGCTTCTCGGAATTCATGAGTGCATATGGTGGCGACAAACACGACGGCTACGCCGAATATGCCACGTATGGCGGGCTTCCTGCGGTGCTTTCCAAGAAGATGACCCAAGAGAAGGCCGATTATCTGTCCTCTCTCTATGACGTGCTCTACATTCGCGATATTGTCGAGCGCAATGGCATTCGCGACACGGGAAACCTTGAGGAGCTTATAGAACTGTCCTCGGCAATCGGGTCGCTCGTGAACCCCTCCAAGATTTCGGCGACTTTCAGGAGCGAAAAGAACACGACGATTGCCCCCGAGACCGTTGATCGCTACCTATCGCATTTAGAGGACGCGTTTCTTGTGAGCCGTGCGAAGCGCTACGACCTGAAGGGCCGGAGGTATATCGGCACCCCATTCAAACTCTACTTCTCGGACCTGGGGCTGCGCAACGCGCGCATGAACTTCCGACAGATGGAGGGCTTCCATATCATGGAGAACGTCATCTACAACGAGTTGAGGGGTCGAGGCTTTGGTGTCGATGTCGGAGTTGTGCCCACGGGCGTCAGGGGCAAGGATAGCAAGGTGTGCCGTACCCAGCTTGAGGTTGACTTCTAGGTTTTTGTTCTATCTATACTAGTACAGATATGATAGAATCAGGCCGTCCGGCGGGGACAACTCCAGAGGAGGCCATGCAATGGTCGCAGGCGGCATGCGCCAGTCGATCAGCCCGATTCTCGCCGTCGAGGGCTACTCCAAGAGCTACGGGAAAAAGAGGGTCGTGGAAGATGTAGCGCTCTCGGTCCTCCCGGGGAGCATCTTCGGCTTTGTGGGGCACAACGGTGCGGGCAAGACGACGCTCATCCGCTCCATCGTGGGTGCCCTTGCCTTCGACGGGGGTGACATCAAGATCTGCGGGCAGTCGGTTCGCACGCATCCCGTCGCCTGCAAGCAGGTGTGCGCCTACGTGCCCGACAACCCGGACGTCTACGGCTTTCTCACCGGCATGCAGTACCTCGACTACGTGGCGGACCTGTTCCGCGTCGGCTCCGACGAGCGGGCACGGCGTATAGACGGCTATGCCAACCGTCTGGGGATGGGGGACAGGCTCGGCGAGATGGTCTCTGCATACTCGCACGGCATGAGGCAGAAGCTCGTCCTGATCGGGTCCTTCCTCCACGAGCCGCGACTGCTCGTGCTCGACGAGCCCTTCGTCGGGCTCGACCCCGAGGCGGCCTACGAGCTACGCGCCATGATGCACGAGCTCACGTCGCGCGGCAGCGCCATCTTCCTCTCGAGCCACGTGCTCGACACCGTGGAGAGGCTCTGCGACACGATCGCGATCATCCGCCAGGGCAGCATCGTCCGTGTGGGGACGACCGGGGAGGTCCGTGGGGACGAGGGCCTCGAGCAGGTGTTCCTCGAGCTCGCGAGGGAGGCGCGCAATGGCTAGCCTCGCGTCCCTGCTCAGGGTCCAGGCGCTTGGCGCGTTCGGCGTGGGCCGCCTGATGAACGAGCGCGACCCAAGGGTACGGAGGAGGCTCACGCTCGCTGCCGCGGGCGTCGTCCTGCTCGTCGTGTATGCCATGGCGTACCTGTGGGCGGTCGGGCAGGCGTTCGTTGCGCTTGGCGCTGCGGGGGCGCTGTCCTGCCTCGCCGTTGCGACGACGGGCGTGGGCTGCATGGTCTCCACGTTCGTCAAGGCGAACGGGCTCCTGTTCAGGTTCAGGGACTTCGACCTTGTCGTCTCTATGCCCACGCCCCTGTGGGCCGTGGTCGTCTCGCGTGTCGCCCCGCTCTACAGCATGGGCCTTGCGTGCTCTCTCGTCCTGGGTGCGCCGCTCGTGTCTGCGTACCTGCTTGCGGTTGGCGTCACACCCGCAGGCCTCGTCATCTCCGTCCTGGCCCTGCTATTGGCTCCGGCAGTCCCCATGGCGCTCGCCCTCGTCGTCTCGTTCTGTGTGGCCTGGGCGGCGTCGCGCACGCCCTTTGCCGACCGTGCGCTCGGCATCGTCGGTGTGCTTGCCATGGTCGCCATCGTGGTGGGGGTCATGCTCGTCACGGGAGGCGCGGGCACGTCCGGCCAAGGGGGCCTCGATGCCCTTGCCGTGATGGGCGGGCAGATGAGAGGGGCCGTGTCGGCGCTGTGGCCACCCTCCGCATGGGCGGCGGACGCGATAGGGGGGAGCATGCCCGCGCTCGCGCTGTACGTGGGCGTCTCGACGGCGTCCGGCGTTGCCGTGGTCGCGGTGCTTTCGCGCTTTCTGGTACCCATGAACTCCTTGCTCTGTGCCGGGGGCCTGCGTAAGGCGGGGAGTGCGCCCACGAGGGCGGGCGCCCCCCGAGGCCCCCTGGTCGCGCTGGTCCGCAAGGAGTTCAGGCTGTGGCTTGGGACTCCGATATACCTCATGAACACCGCACCCGGTCCCATTCTCGCCCTTGTCATCGCCATCGCGACGACCGCGGTCGGACCCGATGCCATCGCGTCTGCGATGAACATTCCGGGGGCGGGCCGAGACACGGTCGCCACCCTGATGGCGGGAGCGCTTCCCTGGGCTTTGGCATTTTGCATGGCGATGACGTCGCTCACCGCCGCATCGACCTCGCTCGAGGGGAGCGCACGTTGGATCGCGCAGACCGCGCCGGCGCCCTCCTCCACGGTAGTCGGCGCAAGGATAGCACTGAACCTGCTCGTCACCGCACCTGTTTCCGTGATTGCCGGGGCGATTGCCGCCGTGGGGGTCGCGAGGACACCGCTCGATGCCATCCTGTGCGTCATCGCCCCGCTGGCGATGGGGGCCCTGTCCTCGTGCCTGGGCGCCCTCCTGGACGCGCGGCGTCCCAACTACGACTGGACGAGCGAATACGAGCCGGTCAAGCGCTCGGCGAGCGTTGGCATCTGCGTCGGCGTGGGCTTCCTTGCGACGTTCGCCGGGTTTGCGGCGACGTCGCTCACAGGTGGTGTAGGCACTGCGGCGGGCGTGGCCGTCGCACTGGTGGTCCTCACGGCGTCTGCGCTTGTCGCGAGGGCCGCGGTGCACATCCCGCTCCAGGACCGGTGAAGGGCGGGCGCGAGCGGTATAGTCATGCCAGGGCAGGTGGGACCTAACACGTAGGGGGCCAGCGGTGATCCTCCGCATTGACCAGACGGACCAGACACCCGTCTACCAGCAGATCCGCGACCAGATCGTGGCGGCCATCGCACGGGGGGAGCTCTCTGTCGCCGATCGGCTCCCCAGCGTGCGTACGCTCGCGAGCGACCTCGGCGTGAACCTCCATACCGTGAACAAGGCGTATGCCGTGCTGAGGGACGAGGGGTACCTCCTCATGCGCGGCCGCTCAGGGGCGGTCGTGGCGGACTTCGGACAGACCGCGACGCCCGAACGCATGGCGGCAAACTCGGAGCGGCTCGCGACAGGTCTCCGCCAGCTTGCCTTGGAGCACCGTGCCCAGGGCGGGGCCGAGGAGACGTTCCTGGAGGCCGCGCGCACCCAGGCCAGTCGCGTGTTCGCAGAGTTTGCCACAGAGTCTTCGCCTGAGGAGGCATGATCGTGATCGCTGTCGCCACTATTGGCATGCTGGCGTTGCTGACGCTCGTCGTCGGCCTCCTGCTCGCCTTCACCCCGTATCTCATGCGCCGCAACGAGTGCTTTGCCGTGACGGTGCCCGCCTCCGCCCAGAGGGACCCACGCCTCGTCGCCCTCAAGAGGCGCTATGCCATGGTGATGCTCGCCCTGGCGGCAGCGGCGACCGTCGCTTCCCTGGCGGCCGGTGCGCTGATGGTCTCTGGCCAGGATGTGATCGGTACGGTGCTCATGTGTGCCGCCCTGCTCGTCCCTGTGGTCATGTCGTTCGTGCTCATGCTGCGTAACCGTTGCAAGGTGAGCGCGCTCAAGCGCTCCGAGGGCTGGGGGGTGAGGAGCCATCAGGCGGTCGCCAGCGTCGCCGAGAAGGATTTGCCGGGTGCGATTCCCCTCGCATGGGATCTCGTCTACGTCCCTGTCATCCTGGGGACGGCCTGCCTGGGGCTCGTGCTCTATCCCGGCATGCCCGAGCAGTTGCCGATGCATGCCGACTTCGCGGGGAACGTCAGTCGCTACGTGCCGAAGACGCTCGGCAGCGCCATCGGGTTTCCCATCGCCTTCGAGGCGTTCATGGCGGCGTGCCTCGTCTTTGCCCACTGGACGATCCTGCGTTCGAAGCGTCCGGCCGACCCTGGCGCGCCCGCCACGTCCGCCCTGGCATACGGGCTCTTCGCCCGCGCGCAGAGCGCGCTCCTGCTTGTCACGGGGGTGCTCCTGAGTGGGGGCTCCGGACTCCTGTTCCTGCTCTCATCGGCGGGGCTCATCGGGCTTGGGCAGGCGGGGCTTGTCATCATGATGCTCTGCGTCCCCCTTGTCATAGGTGGCGTGGTGCTCTCGGTCGTCTATGGCCAGGCGGGCTCGCGCGTGTTCGGGAGGATGCGGGACGACGACGGGCTCCTGGCAGATGACGACGAGCACTGGAAGCTCGGCGTGCTCTACTTCAACCCAGGGGACGCGAGCGTCTTCCTGCCCAAGCGCTTCGGCGTCGGCTGGACCCTGAACCTCGCACGACCGAGTGCCTGGGCGATTGTCGTGGGAGCTGTCGTCCTCACCGTGGCCTTCGTCGTGCTTGTGGCCAACCTGGCAGGGTAACCAAAGGGAACCATGGCTGGTCTTCGTAGGGCGAGCTCCCACTCCGGGCGTAACGATCGTGCTCTAGCCATCCATCGCCAGCTGGCTCCCTCGTCCTTGTCTATGTAAGCAGCTTTCGATAGGCGGTCTCGTCCACGTCGGTGAATACGTTGAAGACGACGGCCATTTCGGCACCATGCCTGTCGAGCCATGCCTGCACGGTTTGCACGGCGATCTCAGCGGCCTCTTGCTGCGGGAAGCCGAACGCGCCCGTGCTGACGCAGCAGAACGCGATTGACTTGAGCCCTGCCCCGGACGCAAGGTCGAGGCAGCTACGATAGCATGCCGCGAGCTGCCTGCGGTTCAGGTCGCTGGGGTGGCCGTCCGCGATGGGACCAACGGTGTGGATGACGTGCGCGGCCGGTAGGTTGTAGGCGCCCGTGAGCTTTGCCTGGCCGGTGGGCTCCTCATGCCCCTGGACGCTCATGATGCGCGCGCACTCCAGACGCAGCTGCACGCCCGCGAAGGTGTGGATGGCGTTGTCGATGCAGTGGTGGCCTGGTATCCAGCAGCCGAGCATCTGGCTGTTGGCAGCGTTGACGATGGCATCGGCGCCAAGCGTGGTGATGTCGCCGCGCCAGAGACGCATGCGGGGATCGATGGAGCTCGTCTTGGCGTCGTCGATCGAGGCTATGCCCATCTCGGATATCAGCCCTTCGAGTAGCTCGTCCTGCAGGGCAAGCCACCCGCCATCGGCGGGAACGGGCGGTCTGGTGTTCACCAGCGCGCGAAACTCGTTCCAGAGCTCCTCGGACGTCTGCAGGTCCGCGATCCTTCTCTCGGCGACAGGTTCGGTGCCACCCTCGGCGTGCAGGCCAAGGACCAACTTTTTCAGCAGATGACGCTTGTGTCCCCGCTCCATGTCAAACCTCCTTGCCGCGTTGTGCCTCAAGGGCTGCGCCCAATGTGGCATCGATGTCCGCGTCCAGCAGTATAGAGCGGCTGCGGATTTCATCAGGGGCGTATGTCTCCCCGTAGTTTGCGCAGACATACGTTGCGTCCGAGTTTGCGTACGTACGCCTCCAGAACGGGTGCTTGACGATGACAGGCGTGTTCATCCCCACACCGAGCTCGAGATAGACCACCTTGTCCCGTTCGTGGGCGTGTAGGAACTCCCGGTATCGTGTGGCAGCGGCGTGCCAGCCGGCATCTTCCACGAACGTGGAGTCAGAGCGCAGGTTCATGGCCATGGGCCTGCCGCACACGGGGCAGTGAGGCACGAGTTCGCTCGGTATCCTCATGCCTTGCTGCTCGGCGACCATGAGCCTGACCGTCTTGAAGTTGTCATAGGTCTTGTCGTGGCAGGGCGTGCTGCACTGCCAGAGGCCAAAGTCGCCCTGGGTGTAGAAGAGCCGCTCCCTGGGAAACCCGGCGACCTGGAACTGATGGTCGACGTTGGTGGTGAGCACGAAGTGCCCCTTCCCCTCAAGCAGGCGCAAGAGCTTGCCGTATGTTTCCTTGGGCGCGGCCTCGTAGCGGTTGCACCAGATGTAGCGGCTCCAGTACGCCCAGTGCTCCTCAGGTGTGGGGTAGGGATAGAAGCCTGCCGAGTACATGTCGGTGAAGCCGTATCTTTCGATGAAATCCGGAAACAGTTGCTGGAAGCGCTCGCCGGAGTATGTGAAGCCGGCTGCCGTCGACATGCCCGCCCCCGCTCCCACCACGATCGCATCGGCGTTCGCGATGGCCTCGACGAGCCGGGTGACGTTCCTTGAAGGCGCATTCTCTGTCATAGGGTCCTCCTTAGGGGAGCGAGATGCCGTCGCATACGGACAGGCGTGGCCCCGTAGTTGGCTTCGACAACCCCAGACCCCTTGGACGCTGCGGTCTCCTCCTCCGCCGTGATGGATTCCCGCATTTGTGTGTTGACGGGGCATACGATAAGCTGAATGACATTTCTAAGAAAGTAGGTACTACGAAGTTCTGTAGGTACCTTACGGAAACTAATGTGTTCAACTGCGATTCATGATTCGGACGCCTCATGGGAACAAGACTCGAGGACCTGCCAGCATGCCCGGTGGAAACCACCCTCACCCTCATCGGGAGCAAGTGGCAGGTCCTGATCCTGCGCGACCTCACCGTGAACGGCACCATGCGCTTCAAGGAGCTACAACGCTCCATCGGCAGGATCTCGCAGAAGGTCCTCACCTCGAACCTCCGCACGATGGAAGGATCGGGCCTCGTTCATCGGGAGGTCTTTGCGGAGGTGCCACCGCGCGTGGAGTATTCCCTCACCGAACTTGGTCAGACGCTCGCGCCCGTGCTTGACGCCCTGAGGCAATGGGGCGAAAGCTACAGGGAGCGGCTGCGGAAAGAGTAGCTGTTACAACGTAGGGCTGGGCTTTAGGCAGCAGGAGGAGACGCACCTCATGGAGAACGTCATCTACAACGAGCTCGTGACGCGTGGCTAGGCGGTCGACGTCGGCGTCTCCGAGAAGGACGGCGACGGGAAGGCCCGCCGGAAGAGGGCGGAGATAGACTTCGTCGCCACGAGGGCGCCGGACCAGATCTACGTTCAGTCGGCCCTCTCGATGGAAAGCCCCGAGAAGGCTGTCGCCGAGCTGCGCCCGCTTCTGGCCGTGCGTGATTTCTTCCGCATGGTGGTCATCAGCGAGACCACCATGCCACCCTGGATTGACGAATCCGGGGTGATCCGCATGGGGATATACGACTTCCCGCTGGACGAGACCCCGCTCTCATAGGATGCCGATTGCACGGCGTGCCCGTTTCCCGGAACCCGAGCGCCGACGCCTACGGACCTCGCGGCTACCGTCAATGCTTCTCGACCGCAACTCGACTTACAATTCGTTCGAGTTGCGGCTGCCCAGATACCTTTGGCGAGTCCAGCTCGCGTCGTCCACGAAGGGACGGCGCGTGAAGCTCGCCGCGTCACCGGCCTTCGCGATCGTAGGCGTCGCCGGAGGCATCGGGGCCATCGAGACCTTCAACCAGGCTGGCAAAACGGCTGCGTCGCGGAGCGCGGCACGCATGCGGAGCTCGTCTCGCACGACGGCCCCTACCGGAATTTCGTCGAAACCCGGTCGCGCATCGAGGGTTGGCGGATTGCGAAGTGGCGAGGGAGGGGAGAGCTGTACGGGCCTGCCCTGCGCACATGGTTGACCCCCCTTGTGCGCGCCGTTGTCTTTCCCGTGAACTTAAAATAAAATGAAAAACTGCTTTGGTAAAAGACGGGGAGGGGTCTCATGCCACAACGCTCAAGGTGCAGTTCACATGATTGCCGTGCGTCGCGCGGCGCACGGCTGGGCACCCGCGCACTCGCAAGCGCCGTCGCCGCGCTCGTACTTGCGCTCTCGTCGATTGCCGCTGTGCCGGCGCAGGCCGAGGAGCCCATTCCAGATGAGTACAAGGCCCAGGTCGAGGGTAACTACTGGTCGGAGCTCTGCTGGTATACCGATGGGTCCGGGCTGCATCGCGTCATGCCCACCTACCTTGTCGACTACTTCCAGAACAGCAGGCTCAAGTGGTCGGATGACGTTGCGCATGAGTATTACATACCCGGCTTCCCCGACGCGGGCATCATCGCGGGCAAGACGGCGGAAGATGAGCTTAGGGAGCTCGTAACGCAATACTGGGCGGTCTATTCGATGGACCTCCCCCATGCGGAGCCGAGCGATCCGGCGCTCAACCACTGGCAGGGCGGCAAGCAGTGGAATCCCTATGACTTCAACTACGAGACGGACGTGCTGACCGTCGATTCGACGGACTACAACGTCCGCGGCGACATCCAAGAGCGTGGGGAATCGAGCACCGCCGTCGTGAAGCACGAGGTGGGCGATACCGTGAACCTCGACCTTCAGCTCGACCTCGACGTGTTCAAGCGGGTGCGTAACACCGCGCTTCTGGCGGTCATCAACTCGGAGTTCCCAGCATATTACACGATGCTCAACGACCTGCCCGAGAACGGCCTTGCGAGCTCGGACGGCGCGTTTGCCTTCGTGCTCGACCTGCCCGAGGGCCTCGAGGCCACCGATTCGACCACCTACAAGCTTACGGGCATCGACGGCTTCGATTTGAGCGTCTCGAAAGAGAAGGGCGGCAAGAGGCTCGTGGTGAAGGCGCGCCTCAAGCCTCACGGGGAATACGAGCCCCTGAAGGACCTATACGCACGCATCCAGGGCGTGCGGTCCGCGACCCTGAGCATCGATGGCCTCAAGGTGACCGACCAGGTGGCGCGCGACCAGGACAGCACGGTGGTCGCCTACGCATACGGCGCGCACGAGGTCGTGAGCTCCTCGAGCAACGATGCGATCATCAACAAGGATACGTCCGCGCAATACGATAACAAGCATTGGTACGCCCGCATCCCCATGCTCTTCGCCGCGAAGCAGAACGATGCCGGCCGCGACGCGGCCGCTCCGGCCGACAAGCCCAATCTCATGACCTATAGCTTCAGGGTCGATGCTTCTCAGCCTTGCACCGTGACCTTCGTGAACGATGGCGATACCTACGCCTCCGTCAAGGCCGAGCAGGGCAAGACGATCGACGGCGATGCCTTGACCGACGAATCCATGCCCGCGAATCCCTCCAAGGACGGATGCGTCTTCAAAGGGTGGAACACCAAACAGGACGGCACGGGCGACGCGTTCGACGGCTCGACCGTGGTCAACGGCGACATGACGGTCTATGCCGTCTACGACAAGAAGCCGGTGCCGCAGCCGGGACCTCCGTCGCAGCCGAAGGCACCGGCAGCTACGCCAAAGGCGAAGGTGCGCCGTGCTCTGCCGCAGACCGGAGATCCCGCTCTTCCCGTTGCTCCCGTCGCCGTGGGAGTCGCAGCTGTTGGCACTCTGCTTGTCGGTGCAGCGCTGCGGTGTCGCGCACATTAGCGTGCGGCGTCTCGCGGCGCCCTCGCACAGACCCAAGTCGGGTGCGGCTGGCAGGATGCCAGCCGCACCTTTTGCATGTCATGAGACGACATGCCTGCGTCAGCGCTTCAGCGTCTTGAGGTAGGCCTTCTGCTCGTCGGTGACCCTACGGCTTTCGCGCGCCTTCTGGATCGTCTTGTTGTGGACCCAGGGCGCGAGGCTGCCACGCTGCAGGTAGGGGACGGTCGCGTCCCACTGCTTCGCGAGCGCCGTCGCGAAGAACCAGGCGATCATCATGTTGACGTAGTACTCCTCCGAGTGGACGGAGGCGGGAACCTCCAGGAGATCGGCCTCGAAGTTGTCGTCCAGGAAGTGCGTCATCAGCATCTCCAGGCCAAAGCGACAGGTGTAGGTCTCCCTCGAGGAGGACCAGCCCCGTATCTTGTCGAGAAGGTCCGCCTTGTGCCCCTTGAATGCCTTCGGGGACATGACATCGCAGACGGCCCAGTTGTCCACGTGGGGAAGGAACAAGTCCACTGCGGCAATGCAGGTCTCGTAGTCCCTCATCTCGGAGACCAGCAGGGCATGAAGGACGTCCTCGTCGTAGTAGTCGTGCGGCAGCCTGGTCAGGAACTCGGTCGCCTCCGGACCATCGGAAAGCGACTTGGCAAGCCTTCGCGCATCGGGCACGCGGACGCCGATGAACCTCTCGGTCGGCACGTTCGGGGTCAGCTTCGCCTGGAAGGCGGCGTACTTGGGATCCCGCAGCTCGAAGAGCCTGTCTCGTATGGGCATGGCGCGTCTCCCTTCGGCGTTATGGCAGGGTGGCTACAGTAGCACTCCCGCCGCCACCAGCGCCACGCAGAGCGCAAGCGCGGCGGCGTCTCGCGCCGCCATGGGGTAGCGCTTGAAGCTGCTCTCGCGCGTGCGCAGGTAGAAGCCTCGCTGCTCGGCTGCGAGTGCCGTGGCGTCCGTCTTCCCCACGGAGCCCACCAACAGGGGCACGCACAGCGGCAGCATCAGCCTGAGCTTGCCGATGGGGTTCTTGGTGTCGTACTCGACCCCGCGCGCCGTCTGCGCCTCCACGATCGCGTTCATCTCCTGGCCGAACACGGGCACGAAGCGCAGTGCCGTGGTGAACGTGAACGCGTAGCGGTAGGGGACGTGCAGCACCTCCACGCACGCGTTCGCAAGGTCGTTCAGCCTCGTCACGCCCAGCATGAGGATGAGCGGCAGAGCCACACCCAGGAGGCGCAGGCAGGCCTTGCCTCCCGTGACGAACCCCTCCGTGGTCGCCCACGCGAAGACCGTCCCACCGCCGCGCACGAAGACGGTCTGCAGCAGCAGCATCACCACGGCGAGCGGGACCACCAGCTTGAGCAGCGAGACGAGCTTGCCCATGGAGCGGGAGTAGGCGCCCAGCGCGAACGTGAGGGCGAGAAGCCCCACGAGCATGGGGTAGGTGTCCGCCAAGAACGTCGCGACGATGATGGCCGCGGCGATGCCCAGCTTGGTCACGGGGTTCAGCCGGTGCAGAAGCGTGTCTCCGGGGACGTAGTCGATGACGTTGACCACGGCGGACCATCTCCTTGGTTCCTTGGTGGGGTCGGCGATGCCGAGGGCCTGCCCGATCCGACGGGACGGTGACCGGACGGGACAGGCCGAACGGGACGGTCGGGGAGGGCGGACTATCTCTTGAGGGCCTTGCGGACGGGGGCGTAGAGCGCCTGGACGAGGATGGCATTGAAGACGCCGGTGGCAAGGATCACAGGGAGCATGGCCGCAGCGAGTTCCTGGGCGGCTCCGATCATCGCGATCTTGATGATCATGAAGATGACGCCGGAGACCACCGTGGTGACAAGGGTCCCAAGCGCGGGGACGAACTTCTCGGCGCTGCCGCGCATGCCGGCGCTCACGATGAGGGCCATGAGCATCGCGGCTGCGCCCTCGGCCGCGAAGTCGACGAAGGGCGATGTGGTGGTGATCTGGATCACTGCCGCAGAGATGAGGCCAATGACCAGGGCCTGGGTGACGTTGGGACGGATGACCAGAATGGTGAGGCAGAAGGCCGAGATGATGAACTCGGGGCTGATCATGCCACCGGAGATGCTCGAGATGGCCTTGCCTACCGTGAAGTTGAGGATGAACCCGGCCGCGAGGAGGACGGCGAGGAGGACGAGGGCGCGGACGTCGAGCTTGCCGCGGTCGGGGGAGGTGACGGTGCGGGCCTGCTGGGAGCTGGTGTTCTCGGACATGGTCTGGTTCCTTTCGTCTGGCTCACTGTGCCGTATGTGATGGGATGCGCACTGCCTACTTGGGATGGGGCGCACGAGCACAAAGAAGAGGCTCCCGGCCAAACCGGGAGCCTCTTTACCTCGCGAAGATATGGCGCGAGAGACTCACGATCGACCGACCGCTTGCGAATCGCGCCACCACCAGTTCATGGACGTGCCTGCGTTGGCTGTGACGATGCGGTTCATCTCTGGCGCTCCTCTCGAATGATTTGTCGTGTGACGGTCTACACTTGTGTTGTGGAGGACTATACGTCCGCTGCCGCCCTCGCCGCAAGGCTCGTTGTGTAAACGCTTGGTAACGAGGGCCTGAAGGTATGGGGCAAGATCGACCATGAGGGGGTCGCGTGTGGCAACGAGGCGCGTCACCGCCTGCGGCAGCTGGTAGGGGGTGACGCCCGCGTCCACCACCGCGACGCCAAGTCGCCCGCAAGAAAGGACCCGCCATGCGCATTACTCATATCTACCACAGTGGCTTTGCCGTCGAGCTCGCCTGCTGCACACTGCTCTTCGACTGGTACACAGGCGAGCTCCCCAGGCTCCGCTACGACCTGCCGCTCGTCACGCTCGTCTCGCACGAGCACTCCGACCACTACGGACGCTGCATCTGGTCGCTGCGCGAGCAGTTCCCCAACGTGCGCTACGTGCTGGACGAGGACGTTGCGGCAGACGCCCCGGCCGATGCCCGCGTGACCGCCGTCGAGCCGCACGAGTCCTACGAGCTGCAGCTCGATGGCATGGGCAGCCTGCCCGACGCTGCCGGCGCTACCGTCCCGCTCTCCGTCGAGACCCTGGAGTCCAACGACGAGGGCGTGGCATTTCTCGTCCGTGCCTGTGGCACCTCGGCCTTCTTCTCGGGCGACCTCAACTCGTGGCAGTGGGCACGCCCGGCCGAGCAGAACGCGGCGTCCGAGAAGTTCTTCCGCACGGAGCTCTCGCGCATCGTCCCTGGCCCCGTTGACCTTGCCTTTGTCCCGCTCGACCCGCGCCTTGAGGACCCGGCCGCTGGCATTGCCGCCCTTATGGACGTGGTTGGCGCCCGCGCGCTCTTCCCCATGCACTACTGGGATGCCAGCGCGGCCGCTCGCGCCCTCATGTCAGACGCTCGCCTTGCACCGTACTTGGGCATAACGCACTTTGAGGACGTCTGCGAGCTGCCAGACCCGGTCACGCCCTCGGCCTGACGCCGCCCTAGGGGGCCGTCCCTCAAATCCTCCGGACACCCTCCCAGACCCACATGATGAGCGGAGCGGGAATGACCTTGCCGGCGATCCGCATGAGAAGGCCGGTGACGCAGCAGGTGGCAACGGGGTAGTTTGCGGCGTTCACGAGCATCGACCAGCGCACCACACGACATGCTCCCAGCATGGGGAAGGGGTGGCGCACGGTCTGGCCGTTGGCCGTCCGGCGCGCGACGTCGATGAACTCGGTCTTCACCCAAAGCGGGCACACGGCGGTCACGTGGATGCCCCGCCCCCGCAGCTCAAAGCGGAGCGCTCGCGTGTAGCTCCTCACGAACGCCTTGCTTGCCGCGTACACGTTGAGCCCCGGAAGCGGCTGGAACGAGGCGCTGGACGCAACCTGGACGATGCGCCCGCCGCCTCGCATGTGTGCAAGCGCCACCTGCGTCACGTCCACCAGCGCACGGCAGTTGAGGTCGACCATGGAGTCGGCCTCGGCAAGCGTCATGTCCGCATACGTGCCAAACTTGCCAAAGCCTGCCGCGTTCACAAGGAGCCCCACCTCGAGGGAGGGGTCGTCGCACGCCTCCTCGTCGAGAATCGTCTGGAGCGTCGTTGCCGCAGACCCCTCCGTGAGGTCCAGGGGTAGCGCGCGCACGGGGGTCGAGAGCTCCTTGGCAAGCGCGTGGAGCCGCTCCTCTCGGCGCGCGATGGCCCAGATCTGGTCGAAGCTGCCATGGGCGTCCGCCCAGCGTGCGTACTCGCGGCCCAGCCCGCTCGAGGCCCCGGTTATGAGAGCTATGCGCATGCGACCTCCTTCCAATGGATCCAGCAAGCCACGTGCGCCATGATAGCGCCCACGCGCGCAGGGTTTGCTCCCATCCTGCCCTGCGTCCCAAATCCCCCCACGATGCTTGCCGCGTGCCTGGTCATCGGGTGACCCCACACGGCATCTGCATGAGGCGACCCCCGGCCGAGTCGCGGTTGGCCGGGGGTCGGGGGTGGGTGGTCCCCAAGGAGAGATGGAAGGAACGGGAGAGCTGGGGCCAGGGGGAGCGGCACCGAGAAGGGATGCGCTAGCCCACCTGGCTGGTGTTGCCCTGGATGGTCTTGATGGCGTCGACGGCCTCGGAGACCTCGCACTTGGCGAGGATGGCCTTGCCAAGCTCGCTGCCCATGTCGATGGTGATGGTGCCGTCATCGTTGACGGTCACGCCAAAGGTGATGGAGTTGCCGGAGAGCTCGTCGGTGATGGTGATGAGCCTCTCGCCGTTCTGGTCGGTCGCGGTTGCTGCGCCCATGAAGCTTACGTGGGCCATCTTCTCGGCGTTGAGGAAGAAGATGCCTGTCTTGGACCCGTCGCCGTTGCCCACGTAGTAGACGGTCTCGCCGCTTTCGGCGACGCCCATGTAGGCCTCGGTGATCTCTGAGGTGGCGATGGAGTAGGTCTTGCCGGAGCTGCCGCTCGTCGAGTTGTCGGAGGTGGTCGAATTCTGGCTCGTGGTGGTGTCGTCGGTCCTCTGCTCGGTGGAGGTCGACTCGGTGGCGACGGCGTCGGAGTCCTCGTCGGCGCCGGAGCCGCCACAGGCCGTGAGGGCGACAGGGGAGGCGAGGAGGGCGAGGGCGAGGCCGACGGTGACGATGCGGTTCCTGTTGAGCATGGTGGTTCCTCTCTGCGTGCCATGGTTTCCTGTGGAGCTGTCGTGCTGCTGAAAGGAATCCTATGGGACCGCTGGTGCCCGTACATCATCCCAAAGTATTAGGGGCCGAGCCGAGAAGCGAGTGGCACACCGGGGTAGCGGGCCCTCAGGGCTGCCCCCATCTCGCATTGTCACACCAGGTGGAGACGGCGGGCTTCACTGGCGGCCTGGGCGCGCCTGCTCACGCCGAGCTTGGTGAGGATGTGGCTCACATGGGTCTTCACCGTAGGCAGCTTGATGCCCAGGAGCTCGCCGATCTCAGCGTTGCTCTTGTCCTGGCAGATGAGACGCAGCACCTGGCCCTCCGTCTTGGTGAGGGGTTCTGCCGGTCCCGAGGGCGACGACATGAAGTTGGGGTAGTGCGACGCCTGGACGCGGGCACCCCTCACAAGACGCGCCAGCTGGTCTTCGTCCACGCCCATCTCCTTGGCGTGCCTTCGGGCCTCAGTGAGCAGCGGCAGCACGGCTGCGCCGTACAGCGTGATGGTGCGCACGTACCCATAGCGCTTTGCCTGGTCAAGCGCATCGGCAATCCATCGTCTCCAGTCGTCCTTGCCGCTGCGCCATGCGGCAATGGCCGCGAGCACGTCGTAGTGGATGCAGTCGATGACCCTGTCGCGGGACTTCACGTACTCGCTGAGCGTGGACATGAGCCGAAGCGCCTCGTCGTAGCGCGATTCCGAGATGTACACCTGGCTTACGGTCTTGTAGATGTAGCGGTTCAGGAAGTCGAGCGGCTTGGAGAAGTCCGGTGCGCTCTCCTCGAGCCACGCATGAGCGCGCTCGGTCTGCCCCAGGCGCAGCCAGGCGTGGCAGCGCAGCGCATCGAGGTTCGCAACGATCCTTTTGCGCTCGGGAATCTCGCTCTGGGCGAAGTGGCGCCTGTGGAGGTCGAGAAGCGCCAGCGCCTGACGCGCATCCCCGCAGTACATGAGGTTCTTGCACTGGATGCCAATGGCAGCAAACTCGATGGAGGGGTCACCGTTGCGCCTGATCTTGGGGAGGACGGCGTTCACCCGCGCAACGTAGGGGGTAACGTCCTCGCCCTTTTCGAACTTGCTCTCGCAGAGGGCGACCTCGATGCAGCCCACGGCGAGCCTCCCCAAGGCGCGCTCGACGAGCTTGCCAATGAGGACGCAGGTCTTCTCGTCTGTGGGGACCCAAGGGCTGAGATCGCGTCCGCCGTTGATGATGCTGGGCATGGCGCTCGTCATGGAGGGCGTGAGTTCTGGGTCGTCGCTGGCGTTCACCTTCGCAAGGGCCCCCACGGCATCCGTGAGGCTTATCAGGCGACGATGGGGGAGCGCCAGGTCGAGATAGGCGAGGTTGGCGTTGGCAACACGCCTTTCGTCTCGCGTGCGCTCCGGTGCGCTTGCGTAGTCCTTAAGCTCGGTGTACCAGCGCTCCGACCCAACGGTGTCCATGAGCATTGAGTCGAGCAGGCTCATGGTGCGCATGAGCCTGGGAGAGGCGCATATCATGCCTTCGGGAAGGTCGTGGTAGTAGTGCTCGAGCTCGCAATAGGTTCCGCTGCCGGGGTTAAGCCGTGCGTGCTCGTCTAGGATCGCAAGCATGCGCGTACCGTTCTTGGCGCGCGAGCACAGATCGAGCGCGTTTATGTAGTTGCCCTGGGCTACGTAGTAGTCTACGGCACGCTCGACCATGGGCGAGCGTGCGGCATCATCGTGACGGCGCATGAGCTCCCACTGACAGAAGGCGCGCATGCCTGGGTTCACGTTCCAGCCTTGGCTGTCGCGCGTGACAAAGCATGTGGTGTGTTGGAGCGCGTCGAGAAGCATCTCGCCGTCGGCCTCGCCGAGCACGCTTGTGAGAAGGGACTCGTCAATCCTGTCGAAGAGCGGTATGAGCAGCATGAGCCCCTGGACCTTTGGGTCGAAGCGTCGGTTGAACTCGGACTCGAAGTATCGCATGGCCTCGTCGGTGAGGTCCTCCTCCCACGCGTCCTCGCCGTGCAGGATGTGCGCGAGGGCGAGCGAGACCGCCAGGGGATAACGGGACGTGACGGCGGCGATGCGCTCGACCAGCCGGGGTGTGGGAGCAAGGCCGTTGGCCACCAGGAGGCGCGCTATGTCCGTGTCGGTGAAGTAGAGGTCATCGTTCGTGACGATGAGCAGGTCACCCTTGGCGAAGAAGGGCGTAAGCCATCCGGGCATGGGCGCGCGAGAGATGAAGACGAAGCGCGTGTCGCCGCATTGCGCGACCACGGACGCGAGCGCCGCGCCCTGGGAGACGGAGACGGCATCGTGGATGTTGTCCACGAGGACGGCGTCATGCCCCCGTGCCGTCTCGACGGTGACGGCAACGCCAACGTCGGTCGTCTCGGCGTTGACCTCCAGCACGTCAAGGCCTTGGAGCACGCGGTGGGCAAACTCGGTCTTGCCGAAGCCGAGGGGGGCGCAGATGAACGCGAGGCGGGTGCAGCTCCATTGCGCCCAGAGGTACTCGTCGAGCTCTAGGGGAATCTTGTTCAGCATGGGCGCTCACTGTTCCTGGAGGGCATGCGACGCGGTGACCGGCAGTGTTGGTGACGCCATCTGGACCCTCCGAATCTCCCAAGACGCATGAGACGCCCGGCCACGGACAGCTATCATGGTAGTCGTAAAGACGACTGAGCGCAGACGCAAAGCGCCCTGTGGGCGCCCCCAAGCGGGGGCACCCGGAAGGGGCGCTTCTACAGGTTAAGTGCCTCTAGCTCGGAGGCCGTGGCCTCGACGAGCTTCTCGATCTTCTTGGCGTTGCCGCCAAGGACGGAGCCAAAGGAGAAGAGCCCGCCGGTCACGGTATCGAAGGCGGCATTGACGAGCTGGTCGCCGACGCCCACCATCTGGTTCTTCTGGATCAAGATCTTGTTCTTGCCCTGAACCATTACCCACACCTGGTTCTGGCGGTCGAGCGGCGGGAACACGATTACGTCCGCAAAGCCGTTCTTCACGAGCTCGGGCTTGCCTGCGGTGAACTTCTCGTCCTTGATGCGGTCGAACAGCTCCTTCTCGTTCGCGAAGCTCTGGCTGGTCCTAACGGTCTTGAGCTTGAATCCAA
>ERZ773065.463-NODE-463-length-23085-cov-3.642727_pt1 | contig 23085 bp, 20 predicted proteins | sample MGYA00580623_ERZ773065 | MGnify/ENA primary metagenome ERZ773065 (study PRJEB29015, sample SAMEA2738017) | human oral metagenome | biome: human oral; feature: human-associated habitat; material: dental | place: China | collected 2047 ... | reverse complement strand
TATTCAAAATATAGAAGACTAAAATCAGTGGTAAATAAATGTAATTTAATGTATATAAGAAGCTCTCGTTAGGTCCATAGAAAGTATGAAGTATAAAATTAAATAGATATGCAACAAGTACACTTAAATAAAATTTATGTTTCAAAATACGATGCTTATTATGAAGAATGAATATAGTATTAATTATAATTAATCCACCAAACAAAAAGCATGCAAGAATATTAATTATAAAATTGCTATAAAAATTAAATTGTGTTGAATTAAAATTACCTAATAAGCTAAATTGGAATACTGTACTAGCTTTAATCTGCATTAAGATATTCTTAATCGATAATGATTTATCTATGTATAGGAATTCTTCGGAATTTCTATGTAAAATAAATCCGTCAATAGATGCTGTAAAAAAATTATTAGCAGATGGCCAAATAATATTCTGCAAACAAGCGAACATTACTGATACGGAAGATGATAGGAAAATGATTGATAAAAAGACCAAAAATCTATGTTTTATGTTTTTATTAAAAATTGTTATAAAACCTAGTAGAATAATAAATTGAAAATAGTTTGTAATTGTAATGCTAATTGCAATTACTCCAAGACAAATTAGTAACAATATATCTACATAATTTAATTTTTTATCAGTAAGATGTTGTCCAATTAACCACATCAAAAGTAATCCGAGCTCAGCATAGATATAAGTCTCAAATATTGAAATAAATACTACTTGTGAAAAAGATAACACAAAAAGTATTAGTATTAAATTTAAATTGAATTTTCTTAAATTTATCTTTTTTAGATTAAGATAAAGCAAAATTATACAAAGTGCACCTACAAATGATTGAAATACGATAGTTGCATTTGGGGAGCTTAAAAAGAGCTTTAAGAACTGTACAAAGGGTTGCGTAAAAATCACAAATAATGGATGAACTCTTGTCCTGTAGTGATTACCACGAAAGTTTGTTAAATCATCAAAGGCTCGCATTGAATCAGCATTAAAGATGGTATCGTTTACCATGCCATTCGATAGAATATTTACGCAGAATAACAATATTATGTTAAATATAAAAACTAGAAGAAATAGCTTAGCCAAATAGCATATCTCATGTTTATTTTTTTGCAGTAGTTCTCTTATTTTTGACATATACTTCCTTAATTTTTAAAATCTTTTTCCATTTCTTTAGTAAATGAAGCAAATGAATGACGCTTTTTTAGCAATTTTTGAGCATTATTTACATATTTAACTAAAACAGTTCTATCTTTCTGCACTTCTTTTAAAGAATCTATATAATTTTGAACATCAAAAGGATCTTTAATTAAAATTCCAGTCTTCTTATTTTGGATAAATTCATGCACTCCGCCATCGTTGCTGGCTATCACAGGCAGACCAGCAGCCGTTGCCTCTAGAATAATATTCGGAATCCCATCCGCTTCGCTTGTATAGAGAAGTATGTCATATTGATCCGTAGGAATACTGTTAAAGCCATCAAAGGTCCCACAATATTTAATCGAATCTACATCATCAAAATAGTTATGTTTGATATCATGTGAAAATTCACCATAAATATCAATTGAGAATTTTTCTTTAGGTAAATTTTTTCCTATACCTTTTACGACATTTGGTAATTTTAAAGATGTAATCCTACCAGCCCATAAAATTCTTAATTTTGCTGAATTCTGAATCTTCGGTTGAATAATTTGTTCTTCGATTGGCTGATAATGAACTTTGAATAGTTCTGGATTCAGTGCATGCTCTTCGATACATTCATCTACAACAGTTTGATTATCCGTATAGACTTTTTTCAGCGTATCACGGAGCATAAAAATATATGGATTAACATAAGTAAAACGCCCCCTGTTTTTACTTCCTTCAATAAAAACAGTATTAAAAACAGACGCAGTCAAATTATAATTTTTCTGCAATAACATTTTGTGTCTAATTGCCCATAAATATGCAAATTCAGAATTTATAATATGCATATTTTTGCAATTTAGTTGAGTAATTAATCTCGAAAATAAAATATCAGATTCATGATCAGTTAAGCTATTCTTTGAATTTCCAAAATCAATAAAATCAACATATTCTGGTAATCTTTTTGCCCAAACATTATTTGATGGTAATGTACTAATTACTGAAAAAGTCCAAGACGGGTGAAGCTCTTTTAAAGCTTTTATCATGTTAAAGAGTACTTTATCACCTCCACCTCTTACTACCCATGGCACAACAAAAACATAGTTAGGATTATAGTTTCTGATCTTAGACGTAATTTTGATAAATGTCTTTCCAACTACAATATGCATTTCTGGTTTATATATAGAAGTATTTTTTACTAAGTCTTTGTACGGGTAAAGTTGTGTATCAATCTGATTAATTTTAATCCAATGTTCTAATAAAAAAGCTGGTAGATAATCAACCTTATTTACTTTTTCGTATCTTCCAAGTATTTTGAGTGTCAATTTAGCTGGTGGTGTGATAAAAAAATTTAAAAAATCATTATTTCGTATTTTCTTATATAATGCATATCCTTTTGATTTTAATGGTAATTTCGTCTGGTCACTATTATTTTTAGGAAAAGCTTTCTGAAGATTCTTTATGTTAAAAAGATCCACATAGGGAATGACAAAACTATTGAGATTATTAATCGATAACATCGAGTTATTTGATCGTCTATAGAATAAGACAGTACCTTTCGCAATTTTATGTAAAATCCTTAATTTTGTTGTTTCGGCATTAAATATATAGTCTTCATATCCATATCCATTACCAAGCCTGTGATAAGGTACACGTAGAAAAGTATTCTTTTCTCCCATAACCACTGAACACCATCTGTTTTCGCCGATCATCACCAAAGCGTCTTCTCTTTCTTCTCTTGAATCTTTTTGCATTGTTAGGACACTAGGTACATTCAGTCCAAAATTTAAAACTGCTTCTGGATGAACAACTATTTCAGAACTAGATTCTTTTAGTGTTTTATAAGCAGCAAATAACCAATCGTCAGAAACTAAATCGTCAGCATCAAGAAAAGAAATATATTTACCAGCTGCTTTTTTCACTAAAAAATTCCTTGAAGAACCCAAGTCTCCAAAATTATTTTTATAAACAGAAACATAATCTATATTTTTATAAGTTTCAAAATATTTAATTGTTTCTTTGTCGCCATTATCAATATGAACTAATATTTCATAACTAATTTTTTTTTCTCTAAGTTTCTTTGTTGCTTCCAGAATACTCCGCATTGTTTTGTGAGCAACTAACCCCTCATTGTGTGCAGTTATCGCCACCGTCAAATCATAAGTTTTCATACTAAACTGTATTATAGCATAGAGTATCTAATGTTATAATTGACCCATGGAAAAACATAATAAGGGAAATGTTCCTTCTTGGTATTCTACTAACTATTACACAAAAAAATCATTATCTAAAATTATCTTGATTCGTAATACTAACCCAGATTTTTATGGCGGCGCGGAAACCTATCAACTTACTCTTGCCAAAATTCTTAATCAGAATAATTTCACTCCAATTATTTTTTCTTCAGTCAATAAACTCTACCAAGAAAGTATAAAAAATAAGATATCATGCAAGAAAGCGCCATTTTTTAAATGTCAAAACTGGAGTGGATTAAGAAACTTACTTTTACCAATCTATTTTTTCTGGCAAAAATATCTTTATTTTTGGTATAAAAAACAATTTAAAATAATTGAACCATCATCCATCATTGTTGAATCTCGAGATGATTTTTTAGCCGCAACAAAAGCGGCACGAAAATTAAAAATTCAAGTCATCTGGCTTGATCACATGGATTTTCGCAGTTGGGTTTTACAAAATGTTGAAAAGAAATATAAGAATATCATTGGTAAGAGAATACTTCAGACAGCACAGCAAGTTGATCAAATTATATTTATTTCAGATTATGAACAAAATTATTTTGAAAAATTAATTAAAAAAACGCAATATAAAAAAATAATAAAGAAGATCATTACTATTAAAAACGGCACCATTGATCAATTCGATGAATATAAAAATATTAAACCTGAAAAACAATCATTAATATATCTTGGGCGACTTGAGGAGTATAAGGGTATTAAAGAATTAGTCACATCATTTTCTCAAATTACATCAGATTTTCCTCATGCAAAGTTACATATTTATGGTTCAGGTTCACTTTCTAATTTTTGTAAAAATTATACTAACTCACAAGTTATTTATCATGGTTTTACGAATCAGCCATTAGAAAAAATAGCGGCTTCCGAAATTTTTATTTTACCATCTCACATTGAAGGATTAAGTTTATCATTAATAGATGCAGTTATGCTTGGCAAAGCTATTATTACGACTGATATTGATGGTAATCCTGAAGTTGTAAAAGATAATATAAATGGATTATTAGTGCCACCAAAAAATCCAAAAGCCCTAGAATATGCTATGCGGACTCTTCTTTCTCATCCAAAATTAATCGAAAAATTTAGTAAAAATTCACGTATAAAATTTCAGAATGAGTTCAACTATGAAGACACTGTTCAAAAAAAGTTAATTCCGTTGTTGGTTAAAAAGAGAAAAAATAATGAATAATTCAACATTGATTTCAGTTATCGTACCAGCTTATAACACTGAAAAATATATTAGTACCTGCATCGATTCGCTATTGGCTCAAACATACATAAACTATGAAATAATTATTATTAACGATGGTTCTACAGATCATACACTATCTATTTTAGATAAATATCGACAATATCCTAATATTCGAATTTTTTCTCAAGAAAACGCTGGTCTTTCTGCTGCCAGAAATCGAGGAATAAGCGTTTCAAATGGTGATCTAATTTGTTTTGTTGATAGTGATGATTATGTCGCTAAAAACTATCTTGAAAAGCTTGTCGCTCCTCTTCTTCAAGATTCTACTATTGATATTTCGGTTTGTGGTTATCAAGAAATTTATCAAGATCGTCAAGCTAGCTATCCCCTTAAACCTCAGCTCCTCACTGGCTTTCAGGCTACTAAAAATCTTCTACTCAATCAACGAGACTTTGATGTGCTTGCCTGGAATAAACTTTATAAGAAATCTCTGTTCACCGATTACGATATTTTATATCCAGTTGGTCAAATTCACGAAGACAATCTTACCACCTATAAACTCTATTCTGTTGCAAAGAATGTGCAGTATCTTGAGGATATACTCTACTTTTATCAACGAAAAAATTCTCGCATCACTAAAGATTTTTCTTCTACTGAGAAAACTCTAAAACGCCTTCAGGTCAAGGAGCAAATGGCTATAGAAGCTCAAAAATATTTTAAAACCCCCGATCTAAAATATGCTGCTGAAATTTCTCTTCTTTTAGCTTATTTTGCCTTTATTGACAATTCTATTTTCTCTCGTATTGATAAAAAATATTTTTCCATTTATCGCCAAAAAGTCCTTTATCTCCTTAAACAGAATCGTAACAATTCTTATCTTACTAAAAAACTTAGATTTTATTCTATACTTCTTTCTTCACCTCAAGGTATCTTCTATCAGATTTTTCGCAAAATCACCTTAAAACGAGTATAATGTATAAGATACATGCAGAGGTCAGAGTAATAAAAAAATAAAGGAGCACATATGAAAATTCTCGTTACTGGCGGCACAGGCTATATTGGCTCACACACTGTTGTTGAGCTTCAAAATCAAGGACACGAAGTCGAAATTCTTGATAATCTCTTTAATAGTAAAATCACAGTTTTAGATAAGATTAAAGAAATTACTGGTAAGTTTCCCGTATTTTATCAGATCGATTTATTAGATTATCCAAAGGTACACGATCTTTTTGCTGGTACAAAATATGATGCAGTTATTCATTTTGCTGGATTAAAAGCCGTGGCAGAGTCGATTGAACAGCCACTCCGTTATTACGAAAATAATGTTACTGGCACTCTCAATCTCTTGAAATGCATGGCTGAATTTCAGGTTAATAAAATTATTTTTTCTTCCTCAGCCACCGTCTATGGTAACACTAACTCCGGCAAGCTTGATGAATCAATGGTTACAGGCGTCGGTATCACCAATCCATATGGTGAAACAAAGCATGTAATCGAAAAAATTCTTGAAGCTGAAAGTCAAGCTCGTCCGGAACTCTCTGTCGTTTTGTTAAGATATTTTAATCCAGTTGGCGCTCATAGTTCTGGACTTCTAGGTGAAGATCCTAATGGTATCCCAAATAATCTTATGCCTGTCGTTATGCGTGTTGCTGAAGGAAAGATCAAAGAGCTCCAAGTCTATGGTAACGATTACGATACTCCGGACGGCACCTGTATCCGCGACTATATTCATGTCGTTGATCTCGCTAAAGGTCATTTAGCTGCCTTGAAAGCTACGGATACTTCAGGTACTAAAATTTATAACCTTGGTTCAGGCAAAGGTTCTTCTGTTCTCGAAATCATTAAAGCTTTTGAAACTGCCAGTGGTAGACCTCTCCCATATAAAATTGCTGCACGTCGCCCAGGTGATCTTGCCGAAATTTATGCGGATCCGAAAAAAGCCAAGCAAGAACTTAATTGGCAAACTACTCTCACTGTCGCTGATGCCATGCGAGATACCATTAATTTTCTCAATAAAAATCACCATTAAATTGTCCATTAAACAACTAAAAATATCGAGCCAAGGCTCGTATTTTTATCTAAAGCTTATTTTCGTATCTTCGCTGCTAAGCTTGCTAATGGCAAAAATACCGGATTTAAATACTTCCACTTTTCTGTTATTTTTTGATTACTTCTTGCCACTGCTAAAGCATGTGAAATTCGCCAACGCACCAAAACTCTCATCAGCCAATACTTCTGCTCTTTCGTAGGATTTTTGCCCACCCAAGCCTTTAAATAGTTAAAACTTTTTTGCCAATTTTGCCATGGCAGGGAAGATCCAGCCACGGTGCTTGTTTCCGTCCCATAATGATAAATATAATATGGCTTTGATAAAAATTTAATTTCAGTAAATCCCTCAGAAAACCCACTTTCAAGATATCTTAATACAAAATTTGTGTCCTCCGCAAAATTCCATCCCGTAGGGAATTGAATCTTATATTTTTTAATTATCTCGAGTCGAAACATTTTATTTACTGCCGCATATAATCGTCCATCAGAAGCTAAATTTTTTAAGATATATGATTTAAAATCTTCCGTCTCTCCCCGTTCTGGCAATATATTGGTAAACATTTCTTTTTCGGTTTTTTGGTGGATCCTTTTATATAAAAATCCTGAAACAGAAAGTGATACCCTTTCTGACGATAATAGCTTACTCATCTCTGTTAAATATTTAGGTGATACCGCATCATCTGAATCGATAAATGCTACATACTTTCCCGTCGCCTTCTCTAATGCTATATTTCTTGCCGCTGCAGGTCCTGCATTTTCTTGACTAATTAGAATAATCTTTTTTTGTCTAGTCCCTGTTTTTTTCTCACTCAGTTTATATTGCCGACAAAATTCCTTCAATAATAAAATACTATCATCTGTTGAACCATCATTTACACAAATCAGTTCCAAATTATCATAACTATCTCTCACCAACCGGTTAAGCAGCCTCACTGCCTTTTCTCCAGTGTTATAAATCGGTATTATCACAGAAATTAACGGTTGCTTCATACACTAATTGTATCATTAGGATCACGCTTTTATGGTATAATTCAAGATATGAAATTTCCTCAAATCTGGAATCGTAAAAACCGTATTCTTCTCAAGGAATTAGTCAAAACTGACTTTAAATTACGATATCAGGGGTCCGTACTCGGTTATTTATGGGCAGTCTTACGCCCTATGTTACTTTTTGCCATTCTTTATGTAGTTTTTGCTAAAATCCTCAAAATGGGTGGCGACATTCCACATTACCCAGTTTATCTAATGGCAGGTACAGTGCTTTGGAGTTTTTTTTCCGAATGTACTAATCAGGGAATCCAAGCCATCGTTGCTAGGGGTGATCTCCTTCGTAAAATCAGCTTTCCCAAATGGATCATCGTAGTTTCCGCCACTATCACTGCACTTATCAATTTTCTGATTAATCTTGGTGTAATTATTGTCTTTGCTCTTGCAAATGGTGTGGCTCCTCGACTCACTTGGCTCTTCGTTCCATTTGTTGTTCTTGAGCTTTATCTGTTGTCGCTTGGCATTGCCTTTTTTCTTGGTGCCATTAATGTTAAATTCCGTGATATTTCTTCAATTTGGGAAGTTTTTATGCAAGCCCTATTTTACGCCATTCCAATTATTTACCCCATCACCATGGTCGCTGCAGCCAGTCCTTCTGCTGCCAAAATCTTTCTTTTAAATCCCATCGCTCAAGTCATCCAAGATGTCCGTTTCTTATTAATCACCGATCAAACTATCACCACTTGGAATTATCTTCCCGAGCGTTTTTTCCATTTCATTCCATTAATTATAGTTTTATTTATTCTCGCTCTTGGCGGTGTGTATTTTCGTAAACGTTCAAAGTATTTTGCGGAGGAAGCCTAATGTCAGCACGTAAAAAATCTCAGAAAAAAAATCTTCAAGCTGCAAAGTCGTCCGTCTCAACCAAGCAGCCTGTTCTAGATCAAGTTTTAGTCTCAAAAGAGAATGCAATTGTTGTCTCACACCTTTCCAAAAGTTTTAAACTTCCTACCGAACGTTCATGGGGTTTAAAACAAGCAATTTTTAATCGTCTTAAAGGAATCAAGGGTTATACTAAGCAAGAAGTTCTCAAAGACATTAGTTTCACTGTCAAAAAAGGTGAGTTTTTAGGTATCGTCGGACGTAATGGTTCTGGTAAATCCACCCTCCTTAAAATTCTTGCCGGCATCTATGTCCCAGATTCAGGTACGATTACCACCTATGGTTCGCTCGTCCCATTTATTGAACTTGGTGTTGGTTTTAATCCAGAGCTAACAGGTCGCGAAAACATTTATATGAACGGTGCTATGTTAGGTTTTTCGAACGCTGAAATGGACCAAATGTTCGATGATATTGTACGGTTTGCTGAACTTGAACCTTTTATGGATCAAAAATTAAAAAATTATTCATCTGGCATGCAGGTCCGATTAGCGTTTTCCATTGCTATTCGTGCTCGCGGCGATATTCTTATCCTCGACGAAATTCTCGCTGTTGGTGATGCTGCCTTTCAAGAAAAATGTAATCAGTATTTTGCCTCTCTAAGTAAAGACCAAACTGTTATTTTGGTAACTCATTCTATGGAAAACGTTCGTCGCTTTTGTGATCGTGCCATTCTCATTGAACAGGGAAAAATTATCAAAGAAGGTAATCCAGACCAAGTCGCCGATGCTTATCTTAAACTTTTTAGTTAGAAACGAGATCTATGATTATAATTAATAAACCAATCTCTAAAGAAGAACTTTTTAAAAAAATAGCTTTTTTAATTAACGATGAAATGGTAAAAGGCGTTGTTGATTTGAAAAAACAACTAATTGCTTTAGATGCACCACTTCATGCAGATTTAGAACAAACTTTATTAGTAGCTGGTTCTAATCAGCAAGATCTGTGGGGGATCAACCTCTATAAAGATGAATCAGACGAAGATTTTATTGAGTTTGATTCAATGATTAATCTAAGACCAAGTCAGAACAATCGCAGCCGTAGCGTCGAAGATCCAGATCTCCGTCAGCAAATTACTAGACTAATTAATCAATATATAAAATAATTATTTCAAAATGCCTCAATCCACAAAGTCCAACCAGTCAAGTATTTCAGTTTCTCCCATTCATGGCGAACTCATTGCTAGTGGACGTTGGCAAAAAATGGAATTTGCCTCACAGATGGGCAATATTGGTAGCGAAGTCTCGCGAGCTCTTTCTGCTAAAGAAAAAAATAAAGATAAACGCATGAATTCAGCCATTGATCGCGCTCTAGAACTTTTTGATTCTTCTATCTCAGCTTGTCAAAACTTTCCAGAAGATAGCGGTAAGTTGAAAGAATTGTTATATGCTAGAGAGGAGTTTTGTAGCTTCTTCTTTGGCGGTACAGAAATCGATGTTGATCCAATTAAAATGCAACGTTATTATGATCAATTTGTTAGTTTAATAGGAAAGGAATAACAAAATATGAATTACGATTATCTCATTGTTGGTGCAGGTTTTTTTGGTGCCACCGTTGCTGAGCGTCTTGCGAGCCGTGGGAAAAAGGTTTTAATTATTGACCGACGTCCTCACCTTGCTGGTAACGCCTATTCTTATACCGATCAAGAAACTGGCATCGAGATTCATCAGTATGGTTCTCATATTTTTCATACGGAAAGTGATGAAGTCTGGAATTATATTACAAAATTTACTGATTTTAATAGCTACGTCCATACTGTTCCGACTAGGCATCATGGTAAACTCTATCCGATGCCTATTAATTTAGATACTATTAATCTTCTTTATGAAAAGAATTTTAGCCCCGAAGAAGCTAAGCAATTTATTAACACAGAGATTGCGAGAGATATCGCAAAGTACCACATCAAAGAACCTCAAAATTTTGAAGAAAAGGGAATCACTCTGATTGGTGAAAAACTTTATAACGCTTTTATTAAAAACTATACCGAAAAACAATGGGGCACTAGTGCTAAAAACCTTAGTGCCGAAATCTTAAAGCGTATTCCTGTTCGTTTTAATCATGACGATCGCTATTTTGCCTCTGCTAAGCATCAGGGAATTCCTAAAAATGGATACACCAAAATTGTTGAAAAAATGCTGGACTCTTCCAATATCGAAATTAGATTAAACACTCGTTATAAGGATCTTGCACTAGATTCTTCTTCCGACCAAAATTCTAAAGCGATAGATCTCAAAACGCTTCCAACTATTTATACTGGTCCCGTTGATGAACTTTTAGATTATGAGCTTGGCATTTTACCGTATCGTAGCTTGCGTTTTGAATCAAGTTGGTCCGAAACTGAAGATTTAGGGCATGCTGTAATCAATGAGGCTGACGCCGATGTTCCATACACTAGGACTCACGATTATAAGTATTATCAGATTCATCAGCCAGAGGTCTTACATTCAAAGAAGTCTTATCTTTGTCGAGAATTTCCAGATGACTATACATTAGGCAAAGAAGCCTACTATCCTGTCAACAATCCAGATTCCGCAAAACTCTACCAAGAATATCTCAAGCTATTACATGAGCGTTATCCACAGATTATTCTCGGTGGACGTCTCGGAGCTTACCAGTATTGGGATATGGATATAACAATCAAAAACGCCCTCGAACTCGCCAAAACTCTGTAAAATTTATACCACAGTGAATTAAATATATTTCTTAGCCAAGAATCGAAAGTGTTATAATACCACCATTAAGGAGTATGTATTATGTGTGGAATTGTAGGATATGTTGGTGAAAAAGATGCTCAAGATTTCCTCTTACAGGGATTAAAACGTCTTGAATACCGTGGTTATGATTCGGCCGGTATCGTCACTCTAGATCAACAAAATCACCCAACACTTCTTCGTTCGGTAGGGAAGATTGTTAATTTGGAAGCCAAAATCAAGGAATATCGCACCAAAGATCATATCGGTATTGGTCACACTCGCTGGGCGACTCATGGTAATCCCTCAGAAAAAAATGCTCACCCACATCGTGCAGGATCAATTTTTCTTGTTCACAATGGAATTATCGAAAATTATAAAATTCTAAAAGAACAACTCAAACAGTATGATTTTCAATCAGATACGGATACAGAAGTCCTTGCTGCCCTCATTGATAGTTTCTATCAAAATGGTAAATTAACTCTTGAAGATGCCGTAACGCAATCTTTAAAATTAGTTAAAGGCACCTATGGTATTGCTGTTCTCAGCGTAAAAGACTCTGCGCATCTTGTTGTAGCGCGTTCAGGTTCTCCACTTGTTATAGGTGTTGGTAAGAATGAGACTTTAATCGCTTCTGATGCCTCGGCTCTTGTTGGCTATACAAAAAAAGCTATTTATCTTAACGACGGTGAAATCGCTCTTGTTTCAAAGGATAATATTGAGGTTAAAACACTTGATTTACAGCCAGTTTCAGCACAAGTTGAGGAAATCTTGACCGACCTTTCTGCCATCCAAAAAGGTGGCTACGACCACTTCCTCTTAAAAGAAATTATGGAACAACCAGATAGTCTCAAAGAAACTCTCAGGGGTCGCATTAATCATCAAACCCATACCGTTCATCTAGGCGGACCAAACTTAACCGTTAAAGAACTTAAATCTATTCGTCATCTTATCATGGTAGGTTGTGGCACCGCATATTATGCAGCTAAAACTGCCACCTACTTACTTGAACAATTTTTGCCAGACGTAACTATCGAACCAGTTATTGCTTCCGAATACCGCTACCGTCATGCCTACATTCCTGATCATTCAGTGGCTTTGATTGTTTCTCAATCTGGAGAGACTGCAGACACCTTGGCATGTCTCAGAGAAATTAAAGCTCAAGGCACTAAGACCATTGGTATTGTCAACGCTATTGGTTCGACCATCGCTCGTGAAGTCGATGGTGGGACTTATGTACATGCTGGTCCTGAAATTTCTGTAGCCAGTACTAAAGCATTTACTTCTCAAGTTGCCGCTCTTCTCATGTTTGGCTTAACTATTGCAGAAGCCAAAGGTGTCAATTCTCAACTTCTCGCCCCAGTTATTGATGAGCTCGCCATGCTTCCTGATGAGATTTCAAGAATCCTCAAGGAGGCTAGTTATGAAATGAAAAAATTAGCCAAAAAGTATTATAAATATGACCATGCAATTTATCTTGGTCGTGATGTCAACTTTCCAATTGCTCTAGAAGGTGCTCTAAAGCTTAAAGAGATCTCCTATATTGACGCCAATGCCTATCCTACAGGGGAACTAAAACATGGTCCAATTGCTCTTATTGATGATCGTTTCTTTGAGGTTATTATGCTACAATCTGGTTTTCTCTATGAGAAATCCGTTTCCGGCATTCAAGAAGTCCTTGCCCGTGGTGGACATGTAGTTGTCTTCACTAATACGGACGTCGATTTGCCAGTTGAATCAATTATTAAAATTAAAACAGATTTTAAAGTCCTAACCCCAATTCTTTTTAATCTATTAAGTCAACTTTTTGCTTATTATATTGCAGTTGATAAAGGAAACAATGTTGATCAACCTCGCAACCTTGCAAAATCTGTTACTGTTGAATAACTAAACTCTGTACCTTTTACTTTTTCTAGAGTAAAATAACTGTAGATGAAAAAAGATTCTAGTGTTGTTTTTTTCCGTTTCTGCCTGATGTTTGGTGATTCTTTGGCTATCATCGCTTCGTTCTTATTTGCCTATCTGATTCGTACGAAAATTGATAGTCGACCTTATTATTTCGTTTCTGATCCGCTAAAATTTACTCTATCTATTGCTATTATGATCCCAGCTTGGTTGATCATCTTAGTTATTCTAGGTCTTTATAACAAAAAAATAATTTTAGCACGTTCTCGTTGGAAAGAAGTTTCACGTCTCCTTGCTGCATCAATTATCGGTGTCATGTTCCTAATTAGTTTTGATTTCTTTGCAGAAGGTGATCTTTTTCCGGTTCGCCTCATTGCTTTTTATGCCATGATAATCTGTTTCTTCTCACTAACTATCATGCGTTTTATCCTAAAATATATTAGACGTAAAATCTTGCAACAAAAAATTGGTACGCTTAGAGCAATTATAATTGGTAACTCAAAAACTACCTCTCGCCTACTTAGTCAAATGACTGATTTTCCTGAAGAAGGGTATCGTTTAGTCGGCGTTGTAGCTGGTAATCGCTATATTCCAAAAGAATTTCGTAAAAATCTCCAATATTCCTCACTAAAAGATGCTCTCAAACATTGTGATGCTGATGTTATTTTTCAAACAGACGAAAATCAAACAGATTATGTCTATCGTCAATCCATTAATCATCATTTACAATATTACTTTACACCTTCTGAAATGACTCTCTCGACTTCTATGGGAGAGCTGGAATTAATCGGAAGCACTCCAGTTATCATGGTCAAAGCCACTCCTCTTGTCGGTAGTGCAAAGGTTGCAAAACGTTTTATGGATATTGTGCTCGGTACAATCTTATTCATTCTTGCCTCACCATTTATGTTAATTATCAGGCTCATTATTAAACTCTCTACTCCAAAGGCTCCTGCTATTTATTCCGAAATAAGACTCAGTCGCTATAATCAAAAAGTAAAAATTCATAAGTTTCGTAGTATGAAAATTGAATATTCAGGTATGAGCCCTGAAGCAGCTTTTAAAAAGATGGAAAAAGAAGGAAAGATCAAAGACGCAGAAAGCCTTATTAAACAGTATCGGGATAATGGCGATTTTCTTGAACATGATCCAAGGATTACTAAACTTGGTAGATATATTCGTGCTACATCGCTTGATGAATTACCGCAGCTCGTCAATGTAATTAAGGGCGATATTTCACTAGTTGGACCGCGCGCGCTCGTTCCAGGTGAATTACGGAATTATGGTGATCGCTCACTTCTGCTCACTGTAAAGTCAGGTCTAACTGGTTTAGCTCAAGTATCTGGTCGTCGTTCAATTAGTTTTGATGAACGACGCGCTCTTGATCTCTATTATATTCAAAACTGGTCTATTTTCTTCGACTTTCAAATCATCTTTCGTACCATTAAAGCCGTACTAGGCCGTAAAGGTGCAAAATGACAGAAGAATCTCAAGAAAATCATAATCATCTAGCGATTAAACTATCAGATCTCTCAAAACAACACAAAACTTTAAAAGTCGCGCTTGTTTGTGATTGGTTAACCGTTGTCGGCGGTGCTGAACAAGTTCTTCGTGAGATCCACCAATTATTTCCAAAAGCTCCAATTTATACCTCTCAATATCGCCCTCGGAAAATTGATTGGTTTAAAGGTGCAGATGTAAGAACCGGTTGGCTAAATATCCTACCCGTTTTTACTAGACGTTTTATTGCTCCCCTTCGTCAAAATTATTTTAAACATCTTGATCTTTCAGCTTATGATCTAGTTATCTCAGTCTCAGGTTGCGACGCAAAATTCGTCAAAACTAAACAGGGAACTCATTTTTGTTACTGTCATGTTCCTACACAATATTATTGGGGAAAAACCAAAGAATATCTGAAGGACCCAGGTTTTGGATGGTTGAATATTTTTGTTCGTCCAATTTACCGATTATTACTACCAAAACTTCGACAAAAAGATCTAGAAGCCGCTAGCCGACCTGATTATTACATTACAATTTCAAGTTATGCCAAATCAGAAATTAAAAAATACTATAAAAGGGAAGCAGAAGTTATTTTTCCTCCCGTGAATATTGAGAAATTCTCAGAGGTAGCACAATATAAAGACACTATACAAGGGAATTGTCAAATAATACAAAAACATCAAAATGAAAAAAAGCAAATTGAACAAAAAAAATATCAAGAAACAAAAAATAACAAAAGTCAAATAGATAAAAAAGCATACGAAACAATCAAAACAGATAAAAAGCAAATAAAACGAAGCTTGTATCATGATATCAATATTGAGAGCAGTCAAGCTGAAAATGTGGAAAACTTTGCAAAAGTTCACGATTACTTCATTAATTTCTCTAGACAAGTTAGTTGGAAACGGCTCGATCTTGCAATTAAAGCCTGCATTTTAGAAAAACAAAAGTTAGTTTTAATAGGAGATGGTCCCGAACATCAGAAACTTATTCGTCTTAGCGAAACACATCCCGACCTCATCACTATTCTACCCACTCTTACCCAGACTGAGATTAAGGAATATCTAAAAAATGCCAAAGCTTTTATTTTTCCGTCAGAAGAACCCTTTGGTATTGCCCCAGTCGAAGCACTCGCTGCCGGCTGTCCCGTCATTGCCTTTAGTAAAGGCGGCGCTAAGGATTATATTTTAGATGAAAAAAATGGCGTTTTCTTTGACCATCAATCCGTTAATTCCCTTGTTGCCGCCATCAAAAAATTTAATTATCTTTATTATGAAACAGAAAATTTAGAAGACGGAAATAATAAAAAAACTGTCTCTCAAGAACATATATCTCACTCTTCCCTCCTTTCACCTCTAGAAATTTCTAAAACTGCTGAAAAATTCTCAACCCATCATTTTAAGGAACAATTAGAAGAGTATCTCGCACGGACCATCTCATCGACAAAAGTACAATTTCAGCAAAAACATACTAATCAAGAAAGGTAATCTTGATGACGAAAAAACTTACCAATATGACCAACTCAAAATCCTTAGTTTCCGCCACTTCCTCTCTTTCTAAAATCCAGCAAATCATGCTTCTCTGCTTACCATTCTGTTTATTTTTTTCTTACCATCCCGTCATCCCGATTCTTTCCACAGCTACCACCAATTTCGAATTATCCCTCCCATTACTCTGGCTCCTAATTTTTGCCATCCTCTCTCTCCCCGAAAATTTTCGCCTCTATGTTTATTCTCTTAGAATCGTCATTAAAACCAAATATCCCGTTAACAAGCCACCTCATCCCCTTTCTCGTCATGAATCGGATAAACTCTACCCCCATTTTCTTCGCCTTTTTTCGTTAGCTTACCCATTCTTTACTACTGTTATTAGTATTGACTCACCTAATTTTTTGCGCGCCATTCTTACCTCTGGCGTCATCTGGTGTATCTGCCTTTCCCTATTGACAATTCTTCAAAATATTTCACAATATAAAACTCAAATAGGGAAAAGTATCAAGAAAAATCTTCTTGTCGCCGGAGTTTTTGCTTCAGCTTTTTGCTGGCTTCAATCAATCTTGGACGTCGCCGGTGTTCCTCGCGAAGCTACTTTTTTGTGTAGAGGCTGTACTTCAATCGTCTTTGGATTTCCTCATCCAAACGGTTTTGCTATTGAGCCGCAGTTTATGGCAAATCTCCTCCTCGCTCCAATTTTTCTTAGTCTTTTTTATCTTTTTGAGAGACCAAAAAACCATTACAACGAACTAAATTCCGACCCCTACCCAGTTTCAAAATTTGGCAATTTTCTCCGTCTCGGTCTTCCCCTCTTTTTGATCGCCACCCTCTACCTTACTCTCTCTCGAGGTGCTATTTTTTCTTTCTGGATCAGCATTTTTGTTTTATTTATTTATCAAATTATCAAACTCATCAAACAAAAATCTTGTAGGCGGGAGATTCTATTCCGCCAGCCACTCATCTTTTCTGTAGTAGTTTTCTTGCCACTCTTCTTTACGTTGTCGGCCCAAGGTCTATTTACTGAACTCGGTCCAACCAGCCGTACTTTCTTTGATGGCGTTTCTACTTCCGTCAGCCAGCTTTCCCTTGGTCATATTGATCTCGCTAAAGTGTTCCATAAAACTAAAGAAAATAATGAAAATCACGAAGCTCACGGATCCAATAAACATCTGTCAGACTTGAAAACCAACGCTACTACCTCAATTCAAAAATCTCCACAGTTCACCGGCTATATTGAAGAATCAACCAATATCCGTCTAAATCTCAACCGCCTCGCCCTCTCTTCCTGGCGAACTTCAACTAGACGCATACTCACTGGTGTCGGTCTTGGTGCTACTGGTCTAACGTTATATCAAGAATTTCCTGAACTTGGTAGTCCCAAAGAAATCATCCAAAACGAATATCTCGCCATCCTCTATGAACAGGGTATTTGTGGTGTTATTATGATTATTTGTACCGCTATTTTATTCGTTCTAACTTATATATTACACAACAAAAACCATGAGAAAACATCAATCTATGGACGCGTCCTTACTCTTTCTTTCGCTCTTACCCTCTGCTTTTTCTCGGGACTCCCTAATGCTCTTCATATTTATCTTCTAACCCCACTTCTCTTTCTTCTTTAAAATTCTTCTCTAGCTACTGAAAAATAATATTTTTCATCATTATCGATATTATTAGAATTAGAATCAACTACTATCTCTGATGCGTCGCAGATATAGTAATATTTTTCACAATCATTTTTTAAGTGATAAAACTGTGCAATATTAATATTGAAGTCTTGTTGAAGTAAAGTTTTTTCTTGGTCAATATTAGTTTGTTCAATATTTCGACAGATTAAGTAAAAGTTACATTCTAATTCATCTTTAAATAAATAAATTTTACAATCTTCTGCATATCCCTTCATTGTTTTAAAAGACAATTCACCGCTAGACTTTAATTCAAATTTTTGTAGTAATAAATATAATACTTTTCTTGGTAGAAACTTTGGTCCAGGTATTTTTTTAATCAAATGCCAGTACCTTTTGAAAAGAAATACTAAAGCATTTCGCTCTTCAAATAACGAGGGAAAATCTCTTTTTTCACATAATGCTAACCAACTTTGGTTATTTAACTCTATCAAAATATTTTCCTCGAATTTATCTCCATCATTTTCAGACCAAATTTGTGCATATTGAAATAGATCATAATTACATTTAGACAAATCTTCTTCTGATAAATTCTTTTGGTCAGTATTAATAATTTTTTGTGCTAGTTCTAATACTTCTTTTTGGACTAATTCTTGAATATGCTTTGTTAAAATATTAATGTCCTGATCTGCCGGACGAGGCACTTCTGAAACAGATTCGCAAGATATTCGTCTCTTTTCAAAAATTGCAAGCTCGAGCTCGCTATGTGGCGGAATTTTACTGACAAGGTTCATAATTTTATAATCTGAAAATTTACCTTTAATTTTTGCCATCACACAACGATCGCTATTACTAGCCCAGTAAAGGTAACCCTCATAATCACCAGATTCATCTGTTTTGTCTAAACCATTATGACTTGTTAGCCATTTTTTCACCTTAAATGAGTGGGAAAAATCCTTATAATAATCTGCTTGCAAATACTTAGGTGGTTCTCCATTTCCACATACCCATATGATATAATCTGATGCTTCTAGGATATAAAAATCATCATTTTTTGCGCGAAAAAAATACCAAGTTGTATCTGGATCAACCGCATGAAAACCTATAAAACTTACCTTATTATGTATCCGATAATATTTAATAATTTTCATCAGTTCTTTTTGCTGAATTTCCATAACATTTCTCTATTGCTTTCTATTTGCTTCTTTACATTATCTTAGCATAATAGAATTTCATATTTGAAGTAAGTTAATTTGTTTATTTTTTAAATGGTTTTATTTTAATTATTTTTTTAATTCATTAAACATACTAAAGCATCACACGGCATTTTTAAATGTTATAATCACTCTAAAAGGAGAAATTAATGTCAAAAATCAGAATCATTTTTCCCGAATTTACTCACCCCTATATTAAGGAAGCTATTAAGATTGCTATCGAAAAATTTCCTAACTTCGAGGCCATTGGGGCTGATAATCTAGAGCATGCCGCTGCTGCCGTTAAAACTGGTGTCGCCGATGCTATGATTGCGGGTATTGATTATACTTCTCGCGATGTTATTTTAGCTTCTCGCGATATTATCGGGGTCAAAAATCCACGTTCTTTAGAAAAACCAACCTTCTCTGCTAGTTTTATTTTTACAAAGCCAGATAAAAGTAGCCCCATCGGGCGTTCAGTTTTTATTTTAGGTGATGCCGCCGCTTGCAAACATCCGAATTTTGATCAACTTTACGATATTACTCTTCAAACTACAGACACTGCCACTAAATATTTCGATTATCTAAAGCAAAAAGCAAAAGATGATAACCCCAAAGACCCTATTTTATCTGAGACTCGCGTCGAGACCCTTAATTCTCAAGAAACTCCAGTAAAAAACCTAGAAGACTATCTTACTTCTCGTGTAGCTTTACTTAGTTTCTCTACTCTCGGTTCTGGAGGTAAAGATGAAACTATCTCTCTTGAACAGTCAGTCATCGCCAAGGTTCAAGAAAACTATCCCAACCTCCTCATCGATGGTGAGTTGCAACTTGATGCTGCTATTAATCCTCGCATTGGCGCCAAAAAAGCACCAAAATCCAAAGTTGCCGGCTTCGCCAATGTTCTTATTGTACCTGATCTGAATACCGGTAATATTCTTTACAAAGCCATGGAACAATTTGGTAATTTTACTTCCGCCGGTCCTATTCTCCAAGGATTCAATGCCCCCGTCTCCGATCTTTCTCGGGGTAGCACCGTCCTTGACATTGTTTCAGTTATCGAAGTTGAATTAGTACTTCAAGGAGCCGTAATCTTATCATGATGGCAATCTTAGAAGATTATCTCAGATTTCATCCTACGGAAGAGAGGGGTAAATTTAGATTTTACTATCAGAAACAGGGTCAGATCTATCGAGTAATTCGCTCTCTTCAACACTTGTATCATACTCTAGATAGTATTATTATACTTTCTATAACATCTATTCCATAGAAAGGATCCTATGAAAGGTAGAATCAAATATTTCGGCACCGATGGCATTCGTCAAAAAGCAGAAGCTTTCACCCCAGGTTTTATCCAGGCTATCACCCTCGGTATCGTCCGCTATCTTGGCAACGCTCGTGAGACTGAAGATGGTATGGAACGTCCAGCTAAGGTTTTATTAGGTGGCGATACTAGGGAATCTACAGAATGGATCTTACGTTACTTTGAAGAAGCTCTTGAGACTGTTGGCATTGACCATGGCAATGTTGGTGTTCTCCCGACTCCAGCGATTAATTACGCTTTTTATGAAATGGGCTATGATCTTGCGATCGATGTTACTGCTTCTCATAATCCGGCTTCTGATAACGGTATCAAGATTTTTGAGCGTGGTGACGCAATTGGTGGGCTCGAATCTGTGATGCCAGGGGGTGTTGGTTTTCAAGGTACCGGTACTACCCCTAGCGGTAAAGATCTCTCCGCTCGTCTCAAGAAATATCCTTACGGTATTAAATTAAGTCAGGCTGGAGTTAATGCAATTGAGAATGCTCTAGAGAATGAAACTGGTTTTGACGTTGGGGTAGTTGAATTTGCCGAATATCTTCATGATGATGCTAGGAATCGCTATCTAGATCATCTTAAACAATACCTAGAGAATATTGGTCCTTCCGTCTTGCCAGAACGCAAGAAACCAGATTTTTCTGCACTTAAAATCGGCCTCGACTGTGCCAACGGTGCCACTAGTGTCACTGCCAAGGCGATTTTTGAATACTTTGGTGCCCAGGTTGAAGTTATTCACGATGACCCCACTTACGGTGAAAAAATTAATCAGAATTGCGGTAGCACTCACCTTGAAAGCCTCACACAGCTAGTCAAAGAGAAGAGCCTCGACTTTGGTGCCGCCTTTGACGGCGATGGTGATCGTTGTCTCATGGTTGATAAGGATGGTACCGTGATTGATGGGGACGATATAGTCGCCTGTATTGCTAGCTATCTTGGTCTTCCCAAAGTTGCGGTTACAATTATGGCGAATAAAGGTTTACTAAATTGGTCTAAAAATACTGGCATTGCTCTCGTGATGACCGACGTTGGCGACCAGAGTGTCTCCGCTAAAATGCGCGAGGAAGGCATTTTACTCGGTGGTGAACAGAGCGGACATATTATTTTACCAGGTGAATCTATGGGGGATGGCGTCCTTACTGCTCTTGTTATGACAAAAATCTACAACGAGACTCGTAATAAAAGACTCAATGAAGACAAGCTCCTTATTAGCTATGAAGAGATGCAGAAAGCCAAGTCAAACCAAACATCTAAAAACCAAACCAAACCTGAAACTAAAAATTCTCCCGATCTTAACGCAAAGCAAGCAGCTGAAGTTTCCCTTTCTTCGCTTTGTTCCAGTCTCAAAAAACTCCCACAAACCATTAAAAATCAGCCAGTCAGTCATTCCCTTAAAAATGCTTTTCGTAATCATTCTAAACTCGCCGAAGAATTTATTGCTCAACAGGCTAATAAGTTAGAACCACTCGGCTGGAGTCTTAACATTCGTGCCAGTGGTACGGAAGAATTGGTTCGTATCACCATTTGGGGTGATAACCCTGAGAAAATTACTCAAAAAGCCACAAAAATTGCCTCAGATCTCCTAGAACTAGAGAATCAGTTAGATACCGAATAGTTTCCTTAATACTTGTGCTTGCTCATCCTATCTCGATCGTGTATATATAATAGTGTTAGAAATTTTTTTCTATGAACTTTTTGAGGAAAGGGGGAACAGTTATGAGCTTAAGAAACCTTAGGGATCCCAAGGAAGTCAAAAGATTTTTGGACGCATGGCCAAATTGTGGTTGGTCTGCTCAGGATAGGATAGATACTCTGAGTAGAATTTTAAATCTCTATGATGAATGGAGTTTAAATGCCATGGGGTACTCCAAAGCACAGATTAAGGGCTATATCAAGGCAGCCAAAAGATAAAGTCTGCACATAATTAAGATTAAGTATCTTATCCTTTATAGTCTACGATTTTATTTTAGTTAGGTAGTATGATTCATACTACCTTTTTCATACCTAGTCGTAATGAGCTAGGAATATAATACTATATCCCAAATCTTATTTTCTGTTTGACGCTTAATTAGTTTGCTGTTATATATTTACTATGATCGAAGTAATAAAATTATCTGAATATAATGAACGTATTTCCAGTAGAATTCGTACACTCCTTATTCAGCTCTCTCGTAGCGGCAAAGATAAGGGTGAAATTCCCCGCGAATGGTTTGAGCAGATTATTTCTTCTCCTTGGCATGACTTACTTCTGGCAATTGAAGTAACTAATCAGGATGAGTTCTTAAAAAAATCATCGGAAGAAGATACATCAGTAAAAGAATGGGGCGCCGTATTTTCAGCCGATCAAATCCTCGGCATGGCTACCGTTTCTGTTGTTTTTGGCGCCGGCATCGGTAAAAATGCCTATCTTGAGGATTTTGTGGTGGATAATGCTGCTCGTGGCAAAGGTATTGGTGGTCTACTCTTTCAAGCCTATGAAGACTGGGCGAAAGAAAAAGGTTGTAAGAATCTTGAATTCACTTGTGGTCATGGACGTGAAGCTGCCCAGTTTTTCTATAAAACCCATGGCGCTGAAATCTATGACACTAATTTTTTCCGCAAAAAACTCAACTAGAAAATTTAATCAGTTATAATATAATCATGAATATCTATATTTCTGGTATCTCCGGCACCGGTATGGGTCCGCTCGCCCTTATGGCAAAAAATGCTGGCTATCAAGTCTTTGGTTCGGATCGTAGTCGTGGTGCCATTTCGTATGAACTAGACCAAGCAAACATTCCTTTTGAAGTTGGTAATCAGGACGGCTCTTT
>ERZ773065.456-NODE-456-length-23217-cov-9.431008_pt1 | contig 23217 bp, 15 predicted proteins | sample MGYA00580623_ERZ773065 | MGnify/ENA primary metagenome ERZ773065 (study PRJEB29015, sample SAMEA2738017) | human oral metagenome | biome: human oral; feature: human-associated habitat; material: dental | place: China | collected 2047 ... | reverse complement strand
TATAGGGGTCTGACTTTAGTTAGACGGAGGTAATAATGGAAGTTGAGGAGTATGGGCGCGTTGAGGGTGTCGAGGACGTCTCTGAGGATATCGAGCAGGTAGCGCAGGACATGGCCGCGAATGCGGCAGCGAACGTAGATGAGGACGAGCTGTCCGCCATTCGCGAGCGCTTCGAGGCGGGTAAGACGCTGTCTGAGGCCGACATCGATCGCATTGCCGATGTCGCGCTGTCCTATGTCAGGAATCTGCTTGCCTTTTTTGGTGAGAAGCAGCTTGTCATAGACGAGTATGATGGCGACGAGGGGGAGCTGATCCTTGACGTGAGCGGTGGCGATCTTGCCGTGCTCATTGGTCGTCACGGTCGCACGCTCGACGCCTTACAGATGCTCGTCAACTCCTACATGAGTCACACGATACACTTCCACTACCCCGTTGTGATTGACATCGAGGGCTACAAGACACGTCGCAAGCAGAAGCTCGTCGCGCTTGCGGGCTCTGCGGCATCGCGTGCGATCAGGCAAAGGGGAGAGATTCGCCTCGCTCCCATGAATGCCTATGAGCGCAGGATCATACACCTTGCCCTCGTTGACAATGAGGAGGTCATGACCCATTCTGAGGGAGAGGATCCGCAGCGCCGCGTTGTCGTGACCTACGTGAGGCCACAGTAGCCCTTGCTTGACGGTGATATGGCGGACGGTGGAGACCGGCGGCCTGGCGGCAGCGACCGCCTGCAGGCGTTGGCGGTAGCAGCTGGCGGTAGGTGACAGCGGCCGTCCGTGGTAGCAGTGTGCGGCGCCAGCAGGAACCGCCCGTCAGATTTTAGGATACTGTTCGCATCACACCCCTATCTTCCTGTGGCGAGGATCGTTGCCTACGGGACCGGGTGGGTCGCGCTCATAAGATTGAGGGCGCGGGGCACATGCCGTGCCTCTTCCATTGGAACGAGATCATTGATGAGGCCGTGCGGCAACTTGCGGTAGCTTACTCCATCTTGCTTTTCCAGTTTACGAGGTTCTCGTATCCCAACGAACTGTCAGATCATCGATCTGCAGAAGTTCCTGCTGAAGATGGGTAGGGGCTACGCCTTTGTCGCCCGCCAGCAGCATATCCGACCGAGATCGATGACTTCTACATCGATCCCGTGTTCTACAACTACCTACTCAAGTGCTTCATGTCCATTGACCTCAAGACCGGACATCTCACCTATCAGGATAGAGGGATGGTGTGTGTCGCGCGTCTTCCGTGTAAATGCTTCGGCCAAGAGGTTGGAGTCATCCGGAAGGCTTCACCCTTCCCGCCTGAGCAGATCGCGGAACTACGATCTTGAGAGGGTGATCAGTCCGTAGTGACCCACGCCGTCATGTTTGTCGATGCTATCGATGACATCCCCGGTGAATATGTCTTGAACTGGGCTTCGCTTTAGTTCCCGCGTACATCCGTCCTCCTTTGAAAGATGAGCACGCTCAAAACCTCAACAGAATGTGTACCTTACGGAGTACCAGGATCAAAAGGCTGGGGAATGACATTCTTATTCGCTCATAACGATGATGAAACCATTAGCTTACAGATATTTTGCTTCTGCGACTGACCCGCACATTCCAGAGAGCTTCCTTTGCCACATAGTCGAGATCTATATCATCTCTCTACCCACTGAGTTTACTGGGGTATAGTTGACTATGCTTTGCCACTATATGTGACAATATCTACTGATCCGTTGTTTTCTGTCAGGTGGATACTATGGCGCAATCTCAAATCGCTCCACTTATGGAGCTTCTTGTTTGTCAAGCTGATACCTTTGGGTTATCCCTGTCATCCAATGAGGCACTGCTCATGGTCAAACACCTCTTTATGGTCATTGAAAAGAATAGACAAGTCAACCTCACGAGAATAACTGATCCTCATGACGCAATAGTGCGTCATTACATTGACTCTCTGCTTTTTGTCAAAGCGCTTGAGGAGAGTGACTGTCCATCAGCATGTTCATTGGATAGCCTTCAATTTCTTGATCTTGGTACTGGTGCCGGCTTTCCGGGAATTCCCTTTTCTATTGTCACAAAGATGGGTGGATTGCTTATTGATTCCACTACGAAAAAGACTCGTGCTGTACAGGATTTTCTCGTTGATCTTGGGCTAAATTCTCGAATCAGTGCCATGTCTATACGTGCTGAAGATCTTGCATTGTGTCGTGCCACTTCATTTGATCTTGTTCTGGTGCGCGCTGTGGCAAAGCTCGGCATTCTTATTGAGTATGCCTCACCCTTGCTCAAACCCAATGGCTTACTCATAAGCTCTAAGGCACATATCGAAGCTGATGAAGTCGTGCATGCAGAAAAAGTTGCACAGCTTTGCGGTATGAAGCTTGTTTCACGTGGAACGTATGACTTACCTCATACTTCTGGTCATAGGGAGCTCTTTTGCTTCATGAAGACCGCTCATGCATCGCTTGATCTTCCACGCAAGCCTGGAATGGCAGTGCATCGTCCCCTATAGTGTCGAACTGCATTCTGATATGTTTCACAACTGCAGGGTAAGAAGTGACTTTCTTCACTCAGACTGCTCCCGATTGGTCGTAGCCATGGATGGGGATGACACATCTCATCATGTGGCATCACATGAAACTACTCATATTTGTAACTATTCATGGTAGAAGTTGTCGACTTGGATCGTGATTGCGTCTCACTTGCCGTGAGAGTCCATTCAAGAGAATTTCCATAGGTCTATGGTTCTGCCCTCAGCAAATCGAGAGGCTTCCTATGGTTCATGACCGAGAACAGGCATCAGGTGGTGCATGATAGAAAGGTGCGCGTTATGTACCGCGTATCAAATCTGCTCCAGAAGAACTCGAGTTATGCCTGGGTCCGCCGTGAGGCACATACATCCGTGTGTGTGGATGTGTTGATATGGGTGTGGACAGCTCCATAGAAATATCTGGTGTGAGGACATACCATATTGCGTCCCCCATCCTTGTTGCGTCACAGTAGCCTTGGGCAATATGGGGACGCTTCTGCAACTCCCGTAAAATATGCTCGATTGTCGTGAATATGGCTTGCAGGGGTATTCTCTGCAAATCACTATTGACATATGAGAGCGTCGGGTGGGTCCTGATCATGTCCTGTTGTATGCCCACTCTCTGTTAGGCTCCCGTTGGCATGAACAAGCAGCTTACCTCTCCTGATCCCGCTTATACCATTTTGCCCGCTTGTGTGCAATGAGATAGATGTGGACTATCTTGATCGTATTTGCCAGACTGGTGGGGTCACGCCACCACGCCGTGATAAGTCTATTCAGATACGAGACTTATATGCCCCCTGAGAACCATTTGAGATGATGAGCCTCAAGACAGATATCTCTCTCATCACTCTTGTATGCAATAGCGAGATGTGAGATCGTGGCATAGACGTGTCCTGGATGCTGCTTGATCGGATGAGCGCTACGTAGCTACTTACAGAAATAGCCTTTACCAAGGCAAATTACGGAGGTTATCACCCTCATTGGGTGACTTCATGAAACTGCACGTCAAGGCATTCGTGCCGTATCCTTGTGTTGGGGGCGATACCTGCAGCCTCATATGCCTCATGCGCTCGATTCTGTCTCTCAACTGTCGTTATGCTCATTCTCGATCTTGTTGTACATCTCATTGTTGGATCTTTGTCTCAAGCCTGCAGCTATGTTTGAGATGTACAAGACAAGGATCAGACATTGGCCCTAAAGTGTGAGATGGAATAGAATCCGGCAAGACAATTTCATCTCAGCCGTTTCACGTGAAACGACTATCGTATGATATGAGAACTCAATATGTGGGCTTGAGCAACATGAGTTGGTTTGGTGCTAGCTAGAGGAGGGTGCGTGGGCTTTAGAGACGTGAAGCGTGCATTTCCGAATGCACAGACGCATGTGATCGCGATAATTAACCAGAAGGGTGGTGTTGGCAAATCTACGACCGCCGTTAATCTTGCAGCTGCCCTTGGGGAGAACAAAAAGAAGGTCCTTGTAGTTGACTTTGATCCGCAGGGAAATTGCACGAGTGGTTTCGGCATTGAAAAAGAGGAGCTCGAAGGTGATATCTATGATGCTCTTCTTAAAGGTGAGCCCATAGACGATATAATTCACCCGACCATAGAGAAGACGGTTTTCGTTATTCCCGCAACCATCCAACTTGCAGGAGCAGAGATCGAACTTGTCGCCCAGGTTTCACGTGAAACCTTCCTCAAAGAGACTATTCTCCCCATCAGGGATGAATTCGACTATATATTCATTGACTGTCCTCCCTCGCTTGGACTGCTCACAATAAACGCGCTCGTTGCGGCAAATTCGTTGCTTATTCCAATTCAATGCGAGTTCTATGCGCTTGAGGGCGTAACAAAGCTACTGGAATCAATGAAGATGGTTCAGAGTCGACTCAACCCTGGACTCAATGTCTTTGGTGTCGTTATGACCATGTACGATTCAAGAACGACACTTTCGAAGGAAGTTGTCGATGAGGTCCAGAAGTACTTTGGGAACAAAGTGTTCAAGTCAATCATACCGAGGAGCGTAAAGCTCTCCGAGGCCCCATCACATGGGACACCAATCAACCATTATTCCCGAGTGAACAAAGGTGCTCTCGCCTACCAGAAGCTGGCAAGAGAGGTGGTGCGACGTGGCTAAGAGGAGCGGGCTCGGTAAGGGACTAGAGTCACTCATGGGCGGCGCAGACGTTGAGGTTGGCGCGATGAGGTCGGAGTCTGTTCTTCCCCTAAGCCAGATCCGAACGAATGAAAATCAACCAAGAAAATCATTTGATCAGGACAAGCTCAATGAGTTAGCGGACTCGATCAGGCAAAATGGGGTGTTGCAGCCGATCCTTGTGCGAAAAGTGGGAGATCAGTATGAGATTGTGGCCGGTGAGCGCCGCTACCAGGCAGCGGTACTTGCCGAGTTAAAAGAAATTCCCGTTGTCATACGGGAGATATCTGATAAGGAAGTATTTCAACTTGCCCTTATTGAGAATCTGCAGAGGGCGGACCTTAACCCCATTGAGGAAGCCCAGGGGTACTCGAAGCTCATTAGGGACAATGATCTTACCCAAGAGCAGCTTGGAGAGATTCTATCCAAGTCTCGCTCTACGATAGCCAACACGTTGCGACTGCTCGACCTGCCTGAGGAAGTCCAGGACATGATGGCTGAGGGAAGGCTCTCTGCCGGACATGCTCGTGCCATCCTTGCCGTGGCAGACGAAGAGGCACGGGTACGGCTTGCGAGAAAGGTACTGGATGAGCGACTGTCGGTTAGACAGACAGAAAGTCTTGCTCCATTATTTTCTGGCATGAGACAGGAGGAAAAGAGACGCGAGCCAACGCCGAACTCATTTAAGAGGGCAGCACGACAGCTCCGCCTTGCCCTAAATGCAAGTGTCAGAGTCAAGCGGATACGAAACCGTAATAAGATAGAGATTGAGTTCGAGGATGAGGAGGAGCTTGCCCGCCTCGTATCATTACTCTCTCATGAGGGGATGGAGTAGAGCTACCCATGAGACCGAGAAATGCTGTGGGTATTGTCCTGGTAACAGCTGGCATGACCATTGTCGCATATAGGTTGCTGCTCACGAGCGAAGCTCGTCGTAACCTACGCGAGACGGGAGCATCACTTGCCTGCGGCTACCACGCCCTGATAGATACACTCGACGGAATTATGGGAGAGAAGACAGATCCCGATCAGCTCAAAGCTAACAGGGAACAGATCCGGCAGGAATGGGTGCGCCTGGGATTCTGAGGGGCAGCCATGCCACGTGGCATGATGACATCTGTAGCCAGAACTGCCTTTGCAATGAGGGGCACCATTCTCATTGCAAGAATGGATCCTGCCTATTTTGGTGGGTGTTACGACGTTGCGGGAATATGAGGCAGGCGCGACCGCCGCAGGGTTCGCAGGGACCACAGGACAGGCGTGAGCGCAGTGAAAGACCTCAGAGCGTCGATCTCAACGTTTCTTTAACGCACTTTCGACACTTTGCCTGAGCTGACCACAGGCGGCATTGATGTCAGAGCCACGAGAGTCTCTGATGGTTGTCTCAACCCCAACACTTGTCAGGCGACGTACGAACTCACGAGCCCTCTCATTGGTGGAGGGCTGGAACTTTGACCCTTTGACCTCATTGAGCATGATGAGGTTAACGTGCGCCAGATTGTCTCGGCAAAAATCGCAGAGGGCAGCGATCTCGTTGTCACTGTCGTTGATGCCCCTGATGAGGGCATACTCATAGCTTGGACGCCTACCGGTCTTGTTGACGTACTCGTTCATGATGTCGTAGAGGTGGATGAGAGAGTACTTCATGACGCCCGGCATGAGCATGTCCCTGGTCCTCTGTACGGCAGAGTGGAGCGACACGGCGAGGGTGAACTGCTCGGGTTCGTTGGCAAACCTCTTTATCATGGGAATGATGCCGCAGGTCGAGACTGTGAGGTGGCGTGCGCCGATGCCTGCCCCATCGGGGGAGTTGAGCCTGCGCAGGGCCGCGAGGGTCTCCGTGTAGTTCGCAAAGGGCTCGCCTTGGCCCATGAGGACGGCGCTCGTAACGCGGTGTCCGAAGTCATCACGCACATGCATGACCTGCTCGTATATCTCGCCTGCCGAAAGCGAGCGCGTGAGGCCGGACATTCCCGTCGCACAGAAGGCACAGCCGATGCCACAACCTGCCTGGCTCGAGGCACAGACGGTGAGTCTTTCCCTGGAGGGCATGCCCACGCATTCGACGCTCACACCATCGGGAAAGCGCAGGAGGTACTTTCTGCTTCCGTCAGAGGACAGCTGCCGCATGATCTCCTCTGCGCTGTCAAGCGACACATGATCTTGGAGCACACGGCGCAGCGACTTTGGAAGATTGGTCATCTCGTCCAGAGACGAGACATTCTTGTGCCAGACCCACTCCTCGATCTGCCTCACCCTGAAGGCGGGTTGTCCCAACTCCCTCATGAGTTCTTGCAGCTGTCCATGGGTCATGCTGCGAAGGTCGAGCTTCCCTGTGGGAGCGGGGCTGTCTGTCCCTTGCGTGCCCAGGTCTGTGTGCGCAGTTGTCTCTGCTGCCTTAAGGAGGTCGCTCATGTCATTCTGCATGATTCGTGATCCCTGTTCGTGTGTCGCCAGTAAGGTGGAGTATCCTCAAGGGGGCAAAAGGCCGATCTGGTCTCGTGTGGCGAGGACTCGCTGCACTGAGTCTAACCCAGACGCTACGGGCAGAAAGAGAGCTCCCTATGGAGAGAACCGAGCTTACACAATATAGGGTCGCCGTCCTCACCGGTGGATGGTCCGACGAGCGTGACATCTCCATGAGCTCAGGCCGTGCCTGCCAGCAAGCGCTCAGGGAGGCAGGATTCATGGCCGTAGATCTCCTTGACATCGCCGATCCGCACTTTGTCGAGCACCTGTCCACAAAGGGCTACGATGTGGCCTTCATTGCCCTGCACGGTCGCTATGGCGAGGACGGATGCATCCAAGGTCTTCTTGAGGTCCTGCACCTGCCCTATACCTTTTCGGGCGTCCTCTCGTCGGCCCTTTCTGCCGATAAGGAGAGGGCAAAGGACGTCTGCCGTGCTGTGGGCATCCCCGTGCCGCAGGGTATCACGCTTTCCCCTGGCTCAAAGCTTATAGATGACGATCTGGATACCATTGTGGATGAGATGGGCTTGCCCCTTTTTGTCAAGCCCGCAAGCAATGGGTCGAGCTTTGGCATAAGTCGCGTCAGTGAGAAGGGAGGGCTTATCGATGCGATACGGGAGGCGGGAAGCACGGGTGATCGCGTACTCGTTGAGGAGTGCGTCTCGGGTATGGAGATCACCGTGCCGGTCATAGGAAACGACGAGCCAAGGGCCCTTCCCATCATCGAGATCGCGCTTGATTCTGAGTTCTATGACCTGAAGGTCAAGTATGAGCCCGCATCCCTACACCACATCATCCCCGCCCGTCTCGACGAGACAGTCTATAAAAGGGCCGAAGATCTTGGCATTGCCGCCCATAAGGCCCTCGGATGCAGGGGTGTCTCTCGCACGGACTTCATCGTCAAGGAAGATGGCACTCCCGTGATGCTCGAGACCAACTCCATTCCCGGCATGACGGACAGGAGTCTTCTGCCCGACGCTGCACGGCATGCGGGCATCAAATTCTCTGAGCTCTGTACCCTCTTTGTTCAGTGGGCGCTCGAGAACGCTTCCGCGTGCGCCGTCGCTCGCTAGCGTGGTCCCACAGGTGCAAGGGAACCAGACAGACACGGTGGGAAAAGCCATAGCCTCCTTGCTCGTTCCGGGTGTGACAGTTGCGATACGCAATGCATATATGGGGCTTCCCTATAAGGCTGAGCATACCGACTTTGGCCCCCTCGAGGAGGGGGTCATCGTGCTTGACACCGAGACGACGGGCCTCGCGTTTAGGGATTGCGAACTCATAGAGATAGCAGCCGCGCGCCTTGTCGGGAAGGGGGTTGAGGAGCGCTTCAGTACCTTCGTCGATCCCGGCCATCCCATTCCACCTGACATCCGCGCGCTCACGCACATTCGCGACATCGACGTCGCAGGGGCCCCGAGTCCCCAGGAGGCCGTTTCTCTTCTGGCGGACTTTGTGGGTGGCATGCCCGTCATCGCCCATAACGCGAGCTTTGATCGGGGCTTCGTCGAGAAGGCGCCTGGTGGTCGCGAGGTGAGCGAGCTCTGGGTTGACAGCTTGGCCCTCTCGCGGATAGCGCTTCCCATGCTCTCTTCACACAGGCTCTCCGACATGGCCAGGGCCTTTGGCAAAGACAGCGTGACGCACCGTGCCATGGATGACGTGGACGCGCTCGCGGGCATGTGGCCCATCATCCTCTCTGGCCTCATGGAGCTGCCACAGGGGCTCATGCGGCGTCTCTCGCAGATGCACGAGGATGTCAGCTGGCAGTTCAGGCCCATCCTCGCACACATTGCCACCATGCAGGAGCCAAGACCCTTTCTACTCAAGGCCATTCGCAGCAGCCTGCTGAGCGACGCTGCCGGAAGGGGGACTGCGCGTGCCAAGGGGATGGGGCCCACAGCCCGGGCGCCGGGTGCCGACGAGGTCAGGGCGGCGTTTTCCAAGGGTGGGCTCGTGAGTGGCATGTACGACTCCTTTGAGGAGAGGCCCGACCAGGTCGAGATGGCGCTCGAGGTCACATCGGCACTCGCCGAGGGAACGCACAGGGCGATAGAGGCGGGAACCGGTGTCGGGAAGTCGATGGCCTACCTGCTTCCCGAGGTTCGCTACGCACAGGAGAGTGGCGTGACCGCAGGCATAGCCACGAAGACGAACGCCCTCACAGACCAGCTCATCTCTCACGAGCTACCCGCCCTCGACGATGCCTTGCCCCAGGGGGTCAGCTTCACGAGCCTCAAGGGGTACGATCACTACCTCTGCCTGCACAGGCTTGACTATGCGAGCACGGTGGAGCTTCCCTGTGCAGACGAGGGGAGCAGGTCCCACAGCGCGACGCGATCAGATATGCTCACGGCGCTGGCCGTGAGCTATGCCTTTGCCTGCCAGGCCGTGGAGGGAGACATCGACGCCCTTGGCATACGCTGGCGCTCCGTGCCTCGCCCCATGCTCACCACCACGCCTGCGGAGTGCCTGCGCAACAAGTGCCCGTACTTTCCCGCAGAGTGCTTTGTGCACGGGGCCCGACGTCGCGCGTCCGAGAGCGACGTCGTCGTCACGAACCATGCCCTGCTTTTGCGCGACATTGACATGGAGGGACGGATACTGCCCCCCATCAGGCACTGGGTGGTTGACGAGGCGCATAGCTTCGAGGACGAGGCCCGCCGGCAGTGGGCCCGGGAGTTCTCGGGCGATGCGGCTCGCGAGGGCTTCGCGCGCCTTGGCGGAACCAAGACGGGAGCGATCCACTCGATCATGTCCAGACTTGCCTCCCGTGAGGCCTCCACGCTGCCGTTGCGCCTGCTCACCAAGACCTCTGCCGCCGCAGCGCGGGCCTCGGTCTCTGTGAGCGAGCTTGTCGAGGCACTGCACGCCCTAGGCGGGCAGGTGGGAAAGGGTGGTGGTTATGGCACCATCCAGCTTTGGATTGACGGTGAGCTGCGTGCGACAAAGGGATGGGAGGCCCTTTTGGGGGCGGCGTCCGTGGTCGAGGCGCGCTTGGAAGAGCTTGCCAAGGACGTCCGCGAGACGGTGGAGGCGCTGTCCGAGCAGGACGCATCCCTTGCGGCGGACCTCACGGAGGCAGGTGGCTTCGCAGATGAGCTGCTCGTGACGCTGAGGCTCATTGTCTTGGGCGAGGACGAGAACTACTTCTACTTTGCCGAGCTCTTTCGCAAGCGGCGCGAGATGGGTAGCGAGAGACTCGTGGCCCAGAGGCTCGATATAGGCTCTGAGCTTGGAAGGCGCTGGCTTCCCGAGATGGAGAGCGTCATATTTACCTCGGCGACCATGGCTGTGGGGGAGAGCTTCGAGCACTTTGATCACGCCGTCGGGCTCGACGTCGAGGGGGCGGGAGCCCACAGGGACGTGCGTCTGAGCTCGTCTTTCGACTTCGAGCGCAACATGTCGGTCATCGTCGCTCAGGACATGCCCCTGCCAGGGAGCCCGCGCTACTTGTCCGCCCTTGAGGAGCTTCTGTTCGACATCCACCGGGCCATGGGCGGCTCCACGCTCACGCTCTTCACGAATCGGCGGGACATGGAGGCGGCGCATCAGGGACTGGAGCCGCAGCTCGCACAGGCCGGGATACGTCTCCTGTGTCAGGAGCGCGGTGTCTCCCCAAGGCGCCTTCGCGAGAGGTTCCTGGCCGACAAGAGCTGCTCGCTCCTTGCGCTCCGCTCGTTTTGGGAGGGTTTCGACGCTGCAGGTGACACGCTGCGCTGCGTCGTCATTCCCAAGCTCCCCTTTGCGAGTCCCCAGGACCCGCTCGTTCGCGAGCGCGAGCTTCGCGAGGATCGCTCGTGGTGGAAGCACTCGCTTCCGGAGGCGATCATCGCCGTCAAGCAGGCGGCGGGAAGACTCATACGAAGCTCGGATGACTCGGGGGTGCTCGTGCTTGCCGACTCGCGTCTTGTGACCAAGCGCTATGGTGCCCAGTTCACGAGGTCCTTGCCCAATCCCAACGCGACGCGGCTGGATCGTGCGAACGTGGGACGCTACCTTGAGCTGTGGCGTCGCTCCCGAAGGGGGTAGGAACGCACAGAACAAGTCGGGCTGGCGATGTTTTGGGCCTGTGCCTTGGGCGCATGGGGTGCACGGTGCGCGAAGACCCGACACACCCGACACATGCGCCGTCGACCCTGCGTCCGAACAGACGATGAACATGGGACGGGTGTCCGCCTGACGGCGGCCGTGGGGACAGGCGTGTCGCGAGGGCGCCCGAAGGGACCGCGAGAGGCCCGATATGGGCGAAAGATCGACAGCTTATCAGGGGGACTAGCAGGGGGTTAGAAACTTCTTCGGCGCTTTTTTAGGTACTTATCCTGAGTCTGGATGACGCGGGGCGAATCGGCATGGTTGCAGCTCTGAGGAGAAGATGTGTGATACCATAGTTTTTTGTTTGGCATAGAGACATATGCTTCTCTCTTGTCACTCTGAAATCTGAGGGAGGTTGGTAGACAGTATGTGGATGGAATTCAAGACCTATGTTATAGCAGGGATGATGTATCTGAAGCTCAGGTATCTGCTATGGGCCATGGTCATCGTTGGGGTCGTGGGGTTCCTTATCGTAGGTAATGCCGATGCGGGATCAGTGGGGGGCTATGAGGCGGGATCCCTCTTCAGCCCCGAGCACTATGAGGACACGATGTGGACCGCTCGCTATGGTGATAGCAACGGATGGAAGGCCACAGATATTAACGAGCGTCTCTCGGCTATGAGGAACAGGGCCTTTCCGAGCCTTGCCTTCTTTGGCATGCTGGCCGTATCCGCTACTCTGCTTGCCTATGCCGCCATGCGAGGGTGGGAGAACATGAAGGACTTCATCGAAGAGAAGGAGGGACAGATCCCTGAGCTCAAAGGCTATCTCGATGGGGTTTGCGCACGCGAGGCTCCTCGGCGAAAGGCAGAGGTCCTGGGAGAGGTGTCCCTCGCTGAGCAGGACCGTTGTTTCTGTTCTGTGGAGTACCTCTGTCAACCTGGTGTCGATGGGGGCTTAGCTGGAACTCCCGTGAGCGCCTCTCTTGTGTCAGATGCCCATGCGCTCGTTCGCCGTAAGATAGCGACGAAGCTCTTTTTGCTGTTGAACGGTCTTCGGCAGGACGCGGCTGGACACATCGTACCCCTACCTCTGCCGCTGTCCTTTCCCCTGCCTATCGTTGATGCCGCAGGGACAGCTGTACCCACGCAGCCTCCCGTGCAAGCCACATCAACAGCACAAGCCACGGTCGTGTGCCCCAACTGCAAAATGCACTTAGGAGGGCAGATGAGGTTCTGCCCTGGCTGTGGGCATAGAGTTGCGCCGTAATGACTGGTATCTTGTTGTGTCCTGTAGGGAGGAGTTCATATGTTCTGTTCACAATGTGGCTCACAAAATCGGGATGAGGCAAAGTTCTGCAAGATGTGTGGCGCCAAGCTTGAGATGCCTCAGACCGTGAGCCACGCGACCGCAACAGCCCCCTCAGCTGTCCCTTCTACCTCGCAGGTCGTACCTGCGTCTGCCGTGACAACTGCCCCATCTTCCGTTCCCGATCCGGCCCCTGCGGCCGAATCGGTGCCCAAGGCAGATCCAACGCCTCCCGTTGTTCCAGCTCCGCGTCAGGAAGTTGTTCCCACATCGGCGGAGCCGACCCTAAGCTCCGCAGAACCCGAGGCAGAACGTGTGGTGAGAGAGTCGCCACAAGACTTGAAAGCGCGGATACTCTGTATCACCTGCGGGCCGCTCTACAGCATAGCCGCCCTCTGCTTACTCCAGCAGGACAAGGCAAAGGATAACCTATTGTTCCTGCTGCTCCTGCTTGCCTATGGAGTTTGGCTTACGGTTGGATTCTTTACCCGTGGCTGGCGGCTTGTCATCTACTGATGACGGTATGGTCGTGACGCCGTTTGCCCTTCGCCTTTTCTGGGACGCCTATGCGGTCGTCTACGATGCGATTTGGGACTCCGTGCTTACACAGAGGGTTGGGGAGCTTCTCTCGAGGGAGGTTCGACGTGTGAGACGGCGCGCTGTGACGGGGCGTATCGTTGACTTGGGTTGTGGCACAGGTCTTGGTGCGCAGTCTCTTGCGGATGGAAATGAGAAGGTGGTGGGCGTGGATACGTCCGGAGCCATGCTCAGGCGCGCTGAAAGGCTGGGAAGGATAGACGTGGGCGTGCGATCGGATGTAGTCGCGACGGGACTTCCCACCTCATTGGCCGATGTGGTGCTTGTGGGTAATGTCCTACAAGTGCATGCGACCCCTGCATCCGTGCTCGCCGAGGCGGCACGACTCCTTGTCGCCGGTGGACTTATGGTGTGTGTGTGGCCAAGGGAGGGCCTAACGCTCAGCAGACTGCTTCTGGCGGACCTGTTTTTGGGTAGGAGCATTCTTGGATCCCTTGGTGCAGCCCTTTTGCGCCTGTGCGTAGGTGTATGCGGGGCTCTTGTCGGAGCGCGCATGCAGTCGGGTGCGGCTGTGGAGAGGGCCGTTCTCTCTTGGGCGGATGGTGCGGGGCGGAAGCTTCTCGCGTCTGGCATAGCCCATGATGTGTCGAGGTATGTGGTGGTGCAAGTTTGGAAGTAAGGCACGGAGTCGTGATGGCGGAAGGAGCGTGGCATGTTCTGCGGTAACTGCGGGACTCGCTTGGATGATGATGCTCTGTTCTGCGTGGAGTGTGGGACTCCCATCGCGAGCAGCACATCAAGCCTCTCTTCGCAGACGGTGAGCACTGATGGTACGGACGTGAAGCCGCTGTACAGTGTACCGTTGAGTTTGAGCAGCCAGATTGTTGCGACGGGTGAGGGGTTAAACAGCAGTCGCAACGGGTTCTTCTGGGTGGGAGCGCGGACTACGGTGCCTCCGCGACCCACGGCGAGTGGAATTATGTCATACGGCCTCGTAGTGCGAACTGGGAAGACACAGAGCAAATCAGCCTAAGCGATTGCAGGGTCCCCTGACTTGCAGAAATACATGGCTGTGACTCATCGAAGCTGATCTATCCTGCGTCTCCTTAGCAAATAGTTTACAATTCTTGACTAGCTGTGAAGCATTCGCTATTTAGCATGCTGTTATGCAGACAAATCAGAGCATTTAGCAGTATACTTTATGGATGGAACGCTGAACGCACAGCGCCTATTTGGCAAAGGATCAGAGCATGGCTTCAACGCGCTACTATCTGGACTACCTCAACAACCAGATCGACATCTCCCCGGCTAACAGCCAAGAGGAGCTTGACGCAGCTCAGCTGCTCCAGTCATTGATGGACGAGCATGGCCTCGATACCACGATGCAGGAATTCGACGCTCCCGCAGGGGGAGAGTTCACGCACGATCTCATGTATGTCCTACTCTTCCTTGGCATGGCCATGAGTGGCGTGCTGGATAGTGGCGTTGGTGTCGCTGGTAGGGTCATCGTGCTCGTGTGCGTGGCCCTCCTTGCCCTTCGCTTTGGCGGTTATGACCTTCTGGGAGGGATTGGCCCCAAGGCGAGGAGCCAAAACGTCATCGGCGTGCACCGCGCGACGGGGCCCCTTGTGGTCAAGGGCAACCGGCCGATCGTCATCGTCGCGCACTATGACAGCCCCAACGAGAACCCGCTCTACCGTCGCAACTTCGTTAGCCTGCTGCCTGTCATCAAGAGGATGAGCCTCTGGCTGGTCATTCTCATATCCCTCTGTACCCTGCTCCAGCTGATAGGCGCCATCCCCGAGGTTGGCCGGCATGTCTTCTGGGGCATCGGTATCGTGGTGAGTATCCCGCTGCTCGTCATCGGGGTAGCAGATATATATGAGAGATTCGCGTCCTGCACGGTGGGGGCCAGTGACAACAAGTCATCCGTGGCCGCCTTGCTCGGCGTCATGGACATGGTGCGTCCTGCCGATGATGATGCCAAGCGCCAGGCCGCTGAGCGTCTCCGCGACGTGGTCGAGCAAGGTGTGGTGGCAGACCAGGCTCCGCAGGGTGAAGGTGACCAGGTCGAGAGGGCGCGTGTCACCCCTGGGGACGCGGGCCCAGCCGATGACGAGGGCGTCAAGAATGGCGAGGGGGAGGGCCCTGTCACAGAAGGTTCCCCTGCCGTGCAGGAGACCTCAGAAGAAGGGCAAGACACCGATGCCCTGCCCCACGAGCCGTCCGAGTCATCGGGTCTCGACGAAGACAGCAGCCTTGAGCTTGGCCAAGATCCGAGGACGGGTCCCCTTTCGGGAGTCTTTGACAGGGTGCGCAAGGGCACGGGGGGCCTTTTTGGTAGGATTCGTTCGGCTGCTGTCAAGGAGCCTGAGTCCATAGAGGATGACCGCTATGGCTTTGCCCCCGAGTCGCCCTCTGTGGTGGTGACGCCTCGCGTATCGGCGACGGAGAAGGGTGCAGGAGCTGATGACGATACCATAAACGCCTCGATTCTCTCTCGCGTCCCAGGAGAGGGGATCGAGGCGAACATATATAGACAGGATGGGGATGGGTCAAAGTTCGACCCAGACGCGATCGTCGCGAACACTGCGTCGTCCGCAGGCGATACTGAAACGGCAGAGACTCTGGAGGTACCTATCGTGAGCAAGCCCGAACCCAGGCCGGTGACTTCGAACGCCACGCGCAGAGAAAGACAGGTTTCAAGAACGCGGGCTTCCTCTACAGCTGAGCCACAGACCTTCGCGCAGGATAACGAACACGACGCTGTCCGTCGCGGAGCGAGTTTCATCGAGAGCCTCCAGATCCTTCCCTCGGATTGCGAGATCGTCTACGAGATGCCCCCACGTCCCAAGGTCGATCTGTCGAAGCTTCCCAAGGTCCCCGATATACCCGACTTCAAGGTCGAGGACTTCTACGTGCCAGTCGAGTCCGTTGAGGAGGAGCCGCAGGAGGAGCATACCGGTTCCGTGCCCACCTTCTTCAGCGATAGGGAACGTAAGGTCAAGGCAAGAAGGGACTCGGCCGCACGCGCCGAGGCGGCTGAGCCGGGCTCATTTGCGGAGCGCACGATCGACGCGTCTGGCGATCCTGGCTCAGACGGCGCCTATGCGGACTATGGCGAGGGCGGCGAGGGCGGCGAGGGCGCTGCCTATGCAGGGGATGCGCAGGACATGCTCGAGAGCGTGCCCAGTGGCGCGTACGAGTCCATGGGCACGGAGGGTCATGGGGGCCTGGCGGTCCTGTCCCAGGGCATCATCGACATCCTTAACAAGATTCGCGAGGCGTTTAGGAGCCTGGTCGAGCGCATTACCAATCGCAAGAAGATCGTCAGCGGAAGCACGGCGCAGTATGGGACGATCGCGGACGAGCAGGACGAGGACGACCAGGAATCCGATGACTATTACTATGACGATGACGGCCAGGAGCCACGCCAGGAAGACGTCGAGGACGAGGACGTTGCCGTCGAGGGGGAGTATGTCGTTGAGGATGACGAGCAGTACGGCTCTGATGGGTCTGTGGACGACACTAAGGCGCTCAGGCGTGACGAGATGAGGGTGGACGCCACTGTGGTGGTCGACGAGGATGTCTCCGAGGGAGAGCTTGGTGACACCCAGCCCGACGGCGCCCTGCCCCGTTTTGACGACGCAGATACGACGGGAGGACTTGTCGAGGGAGATATGAGTGGCCTCGACACCCAAGATGAGGATGTGAAGCCGGACGAGAGGAGGAGGCCAAGACCAGTGGATGACCCTACATGGGGAAGGTCTGACTTCCATCCCGCCGCCGTGGACGAGATGGATTCGAGTCAGGGCGTGGCGCACAGAGCTGTCCTGTTTGACCTCCCAGACCCATCCCTCATGCCTAAGGATCCCCTTGCACCCGATGACTTGGGATCGGCGACCTCGTACGACCCGGACCAGACGGGTGCCAACGCGCGGCCGCCTCGTGGGACGCGTGAGCCCATCGGCATCGTAAGGCCAAGTTGTGACTTTGGCACAGAGCCCGAGGAGGACGGCCAGAGGCGCGAGAGGTATGCCCGCGCGACCAGGGACCGCCGTGGCGAGTCTGCTCGCCCGGGTGGAAGTCGCAGGAGCCAGGCGGCTGACGATGCTTCGACAGGCGAGTGGAGCGGGGCCGACGAGGGCTATGGCGCCGGGCAAGACGGACGCACCATCGGAGGCCGTGATCGCATGAGTGGCAGTAGGTCGGATGGCGGTCGCTCCACCTCAACGGGATCACGGCCAGACACACGCAGATGGAAGGGCGGGGCGACCGAGCGCTATGACCTTCGAGTCGTCGACGACGAGGTCCGTGACGAGGAAGTTGATGACACACGGCCACAGCGCCCTACCAAGGAGGACCTGCGCGAGGCGATACTGAGCATGGGGGACGACGAGCTCATCTCGCATGACGTGTGGTTCGTTGCCCTTGGCGCCTCCTCGATCAGGCATGCCGGCATGAGAGAGTTCCTTGCTGACTTCAGGAAGTCGGTAAGGGGCGCCTTCGTTATCAACCTTGACTCCGTCGGCGCCGGGGACCTGACCATCCTGACGAGCGAGGGCGCAAGCGAGACGCGTCGCTCGGACCGTCGGCTGGTGAGGTTGCTTGGATCGGTCGCAAAGGACCTACATGTCAACGTGGGCAGGAGGCGCTACATTTGGTCCGAGACCGACGCGACGCCCGCCATGCATGCATCCATGCGGGCGGCTACCCTCATGGGGCTCTCGCGCGATGGCGTGCCGGAACTCTCGCATACGGTAGACGATGTCCCCGAGAACGTTGACAGTGAGCAGGTCACCTCCGTAACGGAGCTCGTGTTGGAGGCTATCCGCCGCTCGTAGCCACAGCCTCTGTGATTGTGCCCTCTTGTGACCCATAGCTCCTACATGTAGCTAGGTGAGCCAGACGAGACTGACTCCCCGTCGCCGGCCGGCATGGCCGACGGCGGGGGTTCGTGTTCTTACGACGGCATCACCTCCCTTGAGTGTCGTGTGGGGAAGCGCTTGCCCCACATTGCGCGACACCCACATAGCTGCCGTAAGGTCTTGTGCGAATGGGCGAGCGGACACGACCATCGAACCTCATCCTTTCCGTCTCGGTACTATCGGGGTTGCCAAGAGGGTAGTGGGACATCGTTGCATGATGCTTGCGCCCAGCTGCGCCTGGCTCTCGTCTTGGGTCGAAATGTGAGGATAGTTCGGGATATGTCCCGCTATTCGGGTGGTGGGCGAGCAAGAGGGCTCCATGCATCCGCAAATTCTGTAAACTGTCTGAATTTATGTTACCATATCCCTGATCATGAGCGTAAACAGGGACATATACCGGGCGGTTCATGAGCGCAAGTGGCTGAGCGTGGAGTACCTCAATGGGAGGGGCCAGACCACACGCTATTGGGTTGGCGTCAAGGACATCGACCCAAGGAACCGCATGCTCAGGGTACGCGGCATGCACCTGAGAAACTATGCCATCATGGATCTTAACGTTCGCGTGGATGGCATCAAGTCCTCCTTCCTCATTGACGAGTCATACTTTCCCACCCCACCCGAGCTCATCGAGCGCATCGATCGCGACGAGGAGAGCTTCTCGTCCATCTTCGGTACGGTGCCTAACCTTAACGTCCTTGACTATCTGGCTGACTGCAACAGGCTCAACGTCGCACCCGCCACCAAGGACTTCTCGCTCATCAAGCGTGTCGACGAGGACTCCTTTGCCCGAGGCGCGCTATGTCTTGACGACGGGCAGTTTGCCGACCTTGTCAAAAGGGCGCAGGACGGGGCTCGCTACCCGCACAAAGGGCTTCGCACGAGGTTTGAGCAGCTCGCGCTCAATGTCCTCTCGGTGCGGGGGACGGGCGGCCTCTATGTCATCGCCTATCGTCAGCTGCGCCTCGATCCCGAGCGACGCACGCTGGTCATAGGCCATAACACGATACTGTGCCGCGAGTTCGTCGTGCGCAACGGGAGGGCGTCTGAGCGTCAGTCTATCAGGCGTTACCTGGGAGAGGAGGACCTGCACCTGCTCTCGTCCTTTGACGAGAACCGCGAGCGCATCAAGGACCTCATGGTCAAGCGGCTCAGTGCGCCTCGGCTCGTCGACGATGTTCCGTACCTCCTCATCATCACGCGTGATGCCACGGTCGACCTGCAGAGGGAGTACGATGGCATCTATGCGATGTATGAGCGCGGCGAGCCGACCGTGCCCATAAAGGCGTTCTTTGGGGACCTGACCAAGCGTCCGGTGCGTCGCCGGGAGTTTCCGCTCATCCTTCTTGACCAGCACATCAACATGGACCAGCTCACCGCGACGCATCAGGCGCTCAAGTATCCGGTGACCTATGTGCAGGGTCCCCCGGGCACGGGCAAGACGACCACCATCGTCAACATCCTGATTAACGCCCTGTACAATGAGCGCACGGTGCTCTTCGCATCCTTCAACAACCATCCCGTGGACGGGGTGTTCAAGAGCCTGGGAAGCTATAGCTGGAACGGAAGGGAGCTCCCGCTCCCTGTGCTGCGTCTTGGTAACAATGCCGTCATGATCCAGGCGCTCGAGCGTATGCGCAGGCTCTATGAGCTTGTCAAGGATGAGTCCTTCGCGCCTGACAGAATGATGGAGCTGTCCCGGATCGAGGGCAAGCTTCGTGCCAAGGACCTCAATGACCTCTTGAGGGAGTACGAGGAGAACCTTGACCTGCAGGAACGCAAGGAGTGCATAGAGAAGCTCTCGAGGGATGCCGATGACTTCTTCTTTAAGCTCGAGCTGCAGAGCGTACAGCTCGAGCTCGTACGTAAGCGACTGGAGAAGGTCGAGCCCGCCGAGAGGACGCTTGAGCGAGCGCTCAAGCTCATGGACAGGGACCGGGAGAGCCTCCTTAGGCAACTCTTCAGCTTATCTGTGCGTCGTATCAAGCGCCTGGGCGAGTCGCGTGTCGATGAGCTTAGGGAGATCGTGTTCTCGACACAGCCTGATGACGAGCGTGTGACGGCCTTCAACCACTATCTCTCTGATACGGATAATCTTAAGAAGTTTCTGCGCATCTTCCCCATCGTTGCAACTACCTGCATCTCCGCATATAAGTTAGGGCAGTCCGTGCCGAGCTTCGATATGGTTGTCATCGACGAGGCGAGCCAGTGTGACACTGCCTGCGCGCTCGTACCCATAGTCCGGGGGCAAAACCTCACCTTGGTGGGAGACCCCGCTCAGCTCTCCCCGGTCGTGGTGATCGACGGGACGGACAATGCCACGCTGAGGCATACCTACAACATACCTGACGAGTACGACTTCATAGATAACTCGGCCTACAAGACCTTTCTCGCCTGCGACTCGGTGAGCAACGAGATACTCCTGCATGAGCACTATCGCTGCGACGAGAAGATCATCGGCTTCAACAACCGCAAGTACTACAACGGCAGGCTCAGCGTGAAGAGCGGGCGCAACTCGCCCGACGCGCTCTCGTACCACAACGTGGAGGGGGACGTCTCCCGCGAGAAGAACGTCGCGCCGGTTGAGGCGGCCGCCATCGTGGACTACGTGCGCAAGAATCCTGACAAGCAGATAGGGATCATCACCCCCTTTGCCAAGCAGCGCGAGTATCTGCTGTCATCCCTCTCCGAGCTAGGCTTTGATGACCTACCCTGCGGGACGGTCCATGCCTTTCAGGGTGACGAGAGGGATGTGATCCTGTTTTCGCTCGCCTTGACCGATCGCACTGTACCCACAACCTATGCGTGGGTGGCAAACAACCAAGAGCTGATCAATGTGGCGACGTCGCGTGCCCGCAACGAGTTGGTCGTGTTCTCCAGCGATAGGGAGCTCGATCGCTTACATGGGTCGATGAAGGGGCCGGACGATCTCTATGAACTGGTCCAATACGTGAAGCAGAGCGGGAAGTCGCTGGTGACTCCTCGCTCCGTGTCATCCCGTGCGCTTGGGATCAAGCCATACAGCACCAAGACCGAGGCAGCGTTCCTTGAGAGCCTTAACCATGCGTTGAGCAACGTGTTCACCTCCCAGGTGCGCCATGTGGTGCATCACGAGGTGCCCATAGCGCAGGTTTTCGACGAGAACGTGGCTCAGCAGCAGCTCTTCTATAGCGGCCGCTTTGACTTCGTGGTCTATGAGGTGGAACCCGACGGGACTGAGACCCCGGTCTTGGCCATCGAGCTTGACGGGAAGGAGCATCGAGCAAGCGAGGCGGTGATGAGGCGCGACAAGCAGAAGAACGAGATATGCCGCAGGCATAAGCTGCAGCTTATCCGTGTGGAGAACTCCTACGCCCGTCGCTATGCCTTCATCAAGAACATCCTGGAGAAGTTCTTCTCCGTTCGACGCCAGACACGGAACAAATCAGTCTGACGGACGGGCTGAGCCGCGCCTCCCGGTCCCGACGCCTTGGATACCCCCCCCGCAGATTGGCGGGTACCTAAGAAATGGGCTCAACGGGGCAAACGTCCCCGAGATAGTGCCCGCCAGATTCTGGGGCACTATGCTTCGAAGAGCCAACAACATCCTTCCCCCATGAGGGAGGCTGCATTTGCTTGCGTGGAGCGGGCGATGGGAGTCGAACCCACCTCAGTAGCTTGGGAAGCTACGGTTCTACCGATGAACTACGCCCGCGTAAGTATGGAGTTTAGCACAGAGTCGCGAAAGCTCTCAGTCTATTGCGCCGTATCGTGAGTGCACACGATAAGCCCAGAGACGGCAGCACTCACTTAATTGCCCACATATGCATGCAAGTTCGCCTCTGCGTTCGGCCGCCGGACTTGGTAAGTTGGCGTAAATCGTGAAGAAGCCCGCCTACAAGTCTGCCAAGCGTATACTACGCGCTGCAACGTTTAGGCAAATGTGGACTTTACCTAGGGTTTTGTTGGCACAAGCGGCGAGGGCGGAACGCGCGAACACAAGCCTTCCAAGCCATCGTTTACGGGTTCGAGTCCCGCTCCTGCCCATCTGAGCGGCGCGGCCTCTTGCCGGTTTGTCTCTGCTTGCCTTGTGACTTCTGTCGGCGTGGCAGGAACTGCACTTGATGGAAACCCGAAGGACGGTGCTTGTCGCATCGTGCGTCAGAATCCTTGAGGAAGAGTATCGGAGGAATGTTTTCATGAGCAGCCGACTAAGTGCCGAGGAGTGTCGTCGGGCGATGGATGGCCTCGCTCCTCAGATAGAGCGCTATGCGGAACTTCTCGTTCGCAAGGGTGCCGCGATCAAGCCGGGTCAGGAGCTTGTGCTCCAGGCACCCGTTGAGCGCGCCGACTTTGTGCGCATCGTCGTCAGGGCTGCCTATAGGGCAGGTGCCGGGCACGTCACCGTCATCTGGCGCGATGATGAGGTGCAGAGACTCACCTTTGAGAGCGTCGCGCTCGACTTCTTTAAGCACACACCCTCGTGGCAGATTGAGCAGCTGAACTCCCTTGCTGAGGCCGGCGCAAGCTTCTTGTTTCTGGATGGCTCTGATCCTGCGGCATTCGATGGCGTCGACCCGGCTAAGCCGGCTGCGGCATCACGTGCCCGGAACAGCGAGTGCCGTGTCTTCAGGGAGGGCATAGATTTTGGGCGCAACGTCTGGTGTATCGCAGGCGTGCCTGTGGTTGCTTGGGCAGAGAGGATCTTTCCGGGGGTGAGTGCGGGCGAATCCCTCTATAGGCTGTGGTGTACGATCTTGAGTGTTGCCCGTGCGGATGGCGATGACCCGCAGGGCGCATGGGAGACGCATAATGCGACCTTCGAGAAGAACAAGCGGATTCTGAACTCAAGTCGTTTCGTGGGCCTTCACTATGCCTCAAGCAACGGGACGGACCTCACCATTGGCCTCAACGAGGGCCATGTTTGGGAGGGAGGCGCTGCGCGGGCAGTTGATGGAACGGTGTTCTTTCCCAACATACCGACCGAAGAGGTGTTCACCACCCCAGACCGCAAGCGAGCCGAGGGCATCGTACACTCTGCGCTGCCGCTCGTGCATGCGGGCAGCATCGTGGAGGACTTCTGGTTTGCCTTCGAGGAGGGCCGTGTCGTCGACTATGGAGCCGAGCGTGGTAAGGACGTCCTGAGGCATATCCTCGAGACGGACGAGAACGCGGTTCGTTTGGGGGAGTGTGCCCTCATCTCCAAGAACACGCCCATCCGGCAGAGCGGCATTCTCTTCTACGACACGCTCTTCGACGAGAACGCGAGCTGTCACCTCGCCCTGGGCATGGGTTTTC
>ERZ773065.454-NODE-454-length-23242-cov-4.070298_pt1 | contig 23242 bp, 20 predicted proteins | sample MGYA00580623_ERZ773065 | MGnify/ENA primary metagenome ERZ773065 (study PRJEB29015, sample SAMEA2738017) | human oral metagenome | biome: human oral; feature: human-associated habitat; material: dental | place: China | collected 2047 ... | reverse complement strand
AAAAAGTATTTTTACCAGGGCCACCTAGTAGAAAATAATACTATCTTCCTAGTCAATGATGAATTGTATTCATATTACCAGGCTGGTCAGGAAAGTCGTAGGAAGAGAGATATTGAGCAAGAAAAATTTGAATCAAATAAGGAATTAAATCACTTCTTAGAGTCATGTAGGGACAATAGGAATGAAATAGAAGTATTGCAAAGGTCACTAACAGACACTGGTATGGTAGAAAAGTGTTCAGAAATATCTTACTTGATAGGAAGTTTAGAAGATCTTGTTAGTAAAAAACCAGATAAGTTGGATAGGTTAGATAGGTTTTCATCCTACTATATGCCAATAACTACCAAACTCCTTGGGTCATACAAAGACCTTGAAAATAAACCAAAAACCGATACAAGCCTTAAGGCAATGGATGAAATATCAACTACTATGGATACCATTATAGGTGCTTACAAGAGGTTATTGGACCAGCTAATTCAGACCGATAATATCGATATCAGGTCTGATATATCTGTTTTAAAGACCATGTTGGCCCAGGATGGTCTGAGCGGAGAAAATCCTTTTGAAAACAAAATTGATGAATAAATACATAAGTTTAAAATAGAGGAATTAATCATTTAAAATATAGCAAAAGATGTTATTAGGAGATCAAATATGGATGATATAGTATTAAGTTTTGATAGTAACAAAAAAGAAGAGTTAGACCTGGTTAAAGAAGACAAGGTTGAAAGAAGTGTTATTGACTCATTTGACGAGTCGAGTTTAAGCGAATCTGAAAGAAAAATGGTTGAAGATTTTTCAAAAGAAATCGATATAGGAAATTCCCAACTTGTATTGGAATATGGGGCGGGAGTCCAAAAGAAGATGTCCGATTTCTCAGATTCTACCCTAAGTGTTATTAGAACAAAAGACCTTGGAGAGGTCGGAGATATGATTTCCAACTTGGTTGTTGAATTAAAGGGCTTTGATGCCAGTGATGAGGACAAGGGTATACTGGGATTTTTTAAGAGGGGGAGCAAGAAAACCCAGCTAATGAGGGCTAATTATGACAAGGCTGAAAATAATGTTAATTCCATCGTTAAGTCTTTGGAAAATCAGCAGGTTACCCTAATGAAGGATATATCGAGTCTCGACCAGATGTATGACCTAAACAAAAATTACTACAAGGAAGTGTCTATGTATATACTTGCTGGTAAGAAAAAACTGGCAGATATTAAAAGCAATGACCTACCAGCCCTAAGTGAAAAGGCCAGACTGAGTGGACTACAAGAGGACGCTCAAAACCTAAATGACCTTAATAACCAGATCGATAGGTTTGAAAAGAAGTTACATGACCTTGACCTGTCTAGGATGATATCTATACAGACGGCACCCCAGATAAGGATGGTTCAAAATAACAATATATTAATGGTGGAAAAGATACAATCAACTATTGTAAATACAATACCCCTATGGAAAAACCAGATGGTATTGGCCTTAGGAGTTAGCCATTCAAATGAGGCTATAAGGGCCCAGAGAGAGGTATCAAATATCACAAATGAACTCCTAAAGAAGAATGCAGATAATTTAAAGATGGCATCTATAGAGACTGCAAAAGAATCTGAAAGAGGAATTGTTGATATAGAGAGTTTAAAACATACAAATGAGGCCCTTATATCTAGTCTAGATGAAGTCATGAAGATACAGGTTGAGTCTAGAGCCAAGAGAAAAGAAGCTGAAAATGAAATAGCAAGGCTGGAAAATGAGCTTAAAAATAAGATGATAGAAATGGTGAATAAGCATGAAATATAAGTACACATTAATCTCACCCTGCTTTTTTGGCATGGAAAAGATGTTAGCAAATGAAATCAAAAATTTAGGTTTTGAAATCGAAAAAACTGAGGATGGTAGGGTTACCTACAAGACAGATGAATATGGTATTGCCAGGGCCAATATGTGGTTAAGGTGTGCTGAGAGGGTCAGTTTAAAGGTAGCTGAGTTTAAGGCTACTTCATTTGAAGAACTATATGATAGAACAAGGCAGATTGACTGGTCCAGGTTTATACCTTATGGGGCTGAATTTCCAGTGGCTAAGGCATCATCTATCAAGTCTAAGCTATATTCAACTCCGGACATCCAGTCCATAGTTAAGAAGGCTGTAGTAGATAGCCTTAAAGAAAAATACATGGAAAGCAATATGCTAAAAGAGGATAAGGAAAGATATCCCATCTTTGTTTTTATACACAAGGACAAGGTTGTTCTTTCTATAGATACTACAGGCTTAGCCCTACATAAGAGGGGGTACAGGGAAGTATCCAATAAGGCTCCTATCAGGGAAACCCTAGCAGCAGGCCTAGTATATTTAACCCCTTGGAGACCAGGAAGAACCCTAGTAGATCCTATGTGTGGTTCTGGTACAATACTTATTGAAGCAGCCATGATTGGTATAAATATGGCCCCAGGCATGAACAGGGAGTTTATATCAGAAAAATGGAGGACTATAGACAAGAAAATATGGTGGGAGGTAAGAAAAGAGGCCTTTGACCTACTAAAGGATGATGAAAGTTTTACCATATATGGTTATGATATTGATCCTGAATCTATAGAGATTGCAAAAAATAATGCTGAGATAGCAGGAGTTGAAAAATATATCAGGTTTGAATGTAGGGATGCGACAAAGTTTGCATCTAATGAGGAGTATGGATTTATAATTACCAATCCACCCTATGGTGAGAGACTTGAGGACCAGGAAAGTGTAAAGCTACTTTATAAGGAACTGGGCTATGCATTTAAGAGATTAAAAAAATGGTCATACTACCTTATTACATCATATGAAGAATTTGAATATGAGTTTGGTCAGGATGCTATTAGAAAAAGAAAACTCTATAATGGTATGTTAAAGACCTACTACTACCAGTATCCCGGTCCTAAACCACCTAAGAAAGCTTAAAGGGGTGATAAATTGAACAAGTTATTTAACAAGTATATATGGGCTTTTTTCATAATTTTATTGATTGGCTTGCCAATACTTATAGCTGCAAACTTCAATTCTTTAAAATCACCAGAAAAGTTGATAGTAAAACCTATAAGTGATGAAAAAAATCTTGAAATCTACAATTCTATAAGGAGGTTAACACCCCTTGATACTAGTTTTACAACTCCTCAAAATTTTAAGGATGTGTCCAAAATTAATAGGGTAGACCTTGATTCAGATGGGGTAGAGGACATAGTTGCCTTCAAGAAAAAAACCAATGAAAATCAGGGTACTAGCAATATATATATGTATATTTTCAACATGCAAAGTGGTCAAATTTCAGAAGATGATGAAAGCATTGTAAGAATACCAGGAGAGACTATAAAATATGCTAACTTCATTGACCTGGATAATGATGGTAAGAAGGAAATAATTCTTCATATCAACAGCTTGGGCTATGAAAATATTTATATTTATTCTAATGAAGATGGTAATATAAAAAAGAAGGCAGAGTATAACTCTTCGGAAACATCAATTAAACTTAACTATTTTGACTATGATAATGATGGTAAGATGGAATGTCTGGCCCTTATCCAGAGTCAGAAGACTTACGAAGTAAGTATATGTGGTATGAAACTTCAAAATGATAATATTCAATTTGACAAGTACGATACTTCTTATACGGTAGAATCTTTAGACAAGGTAGAAATATTAAACGGAAGAATCTCCAATAATTATTTAGGCAGTGTGATTACCTACCAGAGTCTTAGGGGGTCTTCTGTAAACCAGCTGCTAATATACAGAAATTCCAAGTTTGAAAAGGTAATAAAAAATGAATCTATCCTGGCTATAAATCCATATAACCTGAGGCCTGAAGATATAAATGGTGATGGTATAATAGACCTGCCCAAGATAGAAGAAAAGCTAACCAATGCCAATTCCAAAGATAATAATATTATTAGTTGGTATAATTGGAATGGTAGGCTAGAAGACAAGGAGGTCCTTAGCAGGATAGGCCAAAATTTTTATTCTTTTACTTATAATTTCAAGCAGGTTATACCAGATAAGTTAAAAGATAAAATATATATAAAGGTTGAAAATAAGGATAATAAGGATGACTATTCCATATACTATATTAACGGTAAGTCTAAAATTGACTTATTAACATATACAGTTATATCTAAATCTTCAGCTTCCTATGAAGATGAATATAAAAAAAGTTCCAAAAAAGCTATCCTATTTGAGACAGAAGACTGTGTATGTATTCTCAAAAAGTCAAATGGAGACCTTATGAAAAAATATGGTGTTAGCCTTAATAGAATAAGAAAAACATTCGAGTTGATTAACAAATAGTATCTATGTTAGGAGGTAATAATATGGACAAGATTCTTATTTTAGAGGACGAAATTGGTATAAGAAGTTTTGTTAGTATAAATTTAAAAAGAGAAGGCTATGATGTAATAGAAGCTGGTACTGGTAGTGAAGCTATAGAAAAACTAAATAGTGAACCCAATATTACCATTGCCCTACTTGATATAATGCTACCCGATATGAGTGGTGTAGATGTATGTAGGTATATAAGGGAAAAGTATGAAAATATGGGGATTATAATGCTTACAGCAAAGGCCCAGGAAGACGACAAAATCGAAGGCTTTGTAGCTGGTGCAGATGACTATATGATAAAGCCCTTTAGTATCAAAGAACTCCTATTTAGGGTATCAGCCCTAATCAGGAGGGTTAAGAAGGACAATGATACAAGGAAGAGTAGCGTTCTTGACCTACCACCATTTTCTCTGGATATAAACAAGAGGAAACTTTATAAGGATGGAAATGTTGTAGACCTTACTCCTACAGAATTTTCTATTGTAAAGTTCTTAATGATGAATGCTAGTGATAGTCTTAGTAGGGACCAGATCCTACAGGAAGTATGGGGGTCTACAGAGCTATATGACTACAAAATAGTCGATGTAAATATCAGGCGTATTAGGAATAAGATAGAAGAAGACCCATCTAAACCAAAATATATTTTGACAGCATGGGGCTATGGTTATACTTTTAGGAGAGCGGATTAATGGGTTTATACTTTGGAGGATTAAGAAAAAAAGTTCTTAAAAATTTCATAATCATCATAATCCTGATAGTATTTATTTTTGAGGTATTTTTTGCCATATTTACCACAAGATACTATTATACCTCTATTAGACAGACAATCCTTTCCCAGATGAGGTATATAGATACGGTATATAATGCTACTAATATGACCAATATCGATTTCAATGATAGGGTTAGGAGTATATTAGAAAACCAGAATAATATGCAGAACTCAAATATAGCTATAAACATTATAAACAGCCGGGGGAAACTAATTATAGACCAGTATGGTTTTAATAGCAATAAGATCCTGAATTACGTTGATGTAAAGAAGGCCCTTAAAAATACTTCTGGGACTGACATGAGCACCTATATCTATAAGGAATATGACACCAAAGAAAATGTGATGAGTGCATCAGTACCTATAAAGAGTAATGGTATTATACAGGGGGTCGTCAGGTTTAGTGTATCCCTAAAGTATGTAAAAATAGAAATTTTAAAAATTATGTTTTACCTTCTATTTATGGGCTTGATAGTTATAGCATTTACCATTAGCCTAAGTTTAAAATTTGCGGACTCCATAATAGACCCCCTACATGAGTTAAAGATATTTTCTAACATGTTGGCAAAGGGTAACTACAATATCAAGGTCAATAAATCCAGGATATATGATGATGAGATAGGAGACCTTGCTAATACCTTTGAGAATATGGCCCAAGAAATTCAAAAAAGTGAGAAGCTGAAGGATGAGTTTATCTCATCAGTATCTCATGAATTGAGGACACCTCTTACGTCCATCAAAGGATGGAGTGAAACACTAGGACTTGATAATATAAGCAAGGAAGAACTTAGCATGGGCCTAGGTATAATTAATGACGAAACCGAGAGGCTGATAAAATTAGTCGAAGAACTATTAGACTTTTCCAGGATGTCATCTAACAGGATGAAACTCAATATAGGAGAGGTGAATATAGAAAACTTGGTTGCAAGTGTAGTAAACCAGCTTAGGTCTATGGCTATTAAAAAGAACATAAGACTTAGCTTTGAATTCTTAAACCAGGATATGACTATAATATATGGAGATAAAGACAGGTTGAGGCAGGTATTGATAAACCTAGTTCAGAACTCCATAAAATTCACACCAGAAGAGGGGATTATATCTGTCAAGGTGGGTCAAAATTCCAATGAAACAAGCATTTGCGTTGCAGACAATGGTATAGGTATAGATGAAAAAAATATAGCCAATGTATCCAAAAAATTCTTCCAAGAAGACTTCCACAAGTCTGGAAGTGGTCTAGGTTTGGCAATAAGTGAAGAAATAGTGAAGTTACATGGAGGTTCTCTAACTATAAATAGCAAGAAGAATATAGGAACCCAGATTACAGTTAATATTTCTAATGATAGTAGAAAAGCTTAATCTTTATGTATAAGATAACCTCATAGGGGTATACGGTCCTTATGGGGTTATTCCTCAGTAGGGGAAATTTTCTATCTAGGAGGTAGTTTTGAGCAAGAATTTAGGTAATGATAAAATTTCAAAATTATTGCTAGACATGAGTATACCTGCAATTTTAAGTATGCTGGTGGCAGCAATTTACAATATAGTGGATAGGATATTTATTGGTAGGATAAATCCTTTGGGCTTAACAGCCATTGGTATCACCATGCCATTTCAGGTTGTACAAATGGCCTTTATTCTCCTTATCGGGGTGGGAGGGTCTACTTTAATATCTATCAAATATGGGGAGAAGAAGTATGATTCAGCTGAGAAAATACTTTATAATTCTTTAGTTTTGATTATAATTTCTGAACTGATAATAAGTTTAGTCTGTATAATATTTATGGATCCTATTTTTGACCTCATGGGGGTTTCCAAGGATGTATATGGTTATGCCAAGGACTATATATGGATCATACTTATAGGCGGTGTACCTGGCTTGACAGGTTACTGTCTAAATAACTCTGTGAGAAGTTTGGGACATGCTAAGGAGTCTATGATTATTGTCATGGTAAGCTCCATACTTAATATTATACTAGATGCACTCTTTATTTTTATATTCAAGTGGGGTGTTAGGGGAGCTGCCATTGCCACTGTAATATCACAGACTATGGTTACTGTGTTTGTATTGTATTTTTTTATAAAGGCTGAGGATATACCTATAAAGTTTAGGAAGAAGAATGCATCCTTTGATTTGAAGGCTGTTTGGGAAATATTCCAAAATGGTCTACCAAATTTTTACATGAACTTGTTTGGTACAATTGTCAGTATTATACTAAATAGGTTTATTATTGACTTTGGTGGTGACTACCATCTAGCATCTGTAACAATTATTTCCTCTGTTAGCCTATTTATTACCATGATAATATATGGAATTAGTCAAGGGGCCCAGCCACTCATAGGATATAATTTTGGTGCTAACAAGTACCACAGGATTGTAGAAACAGTAAAACTCTCAAGTGGTGTAATTGTGGCTATAAGTTCACTCTTTTTAATATTTATAGAGTTTTATCCAAAGTTATTTGTGTACCCCTACACTTCTGATACAAGATTACTTGACATAACGGGTCATAATATAAGGATATACCTTCTCGGTATAACTTTTGTAGGTATTCATTCTATTGCGACAACCTACTTCCAGTCCATAAGAAGACCTAAAATATCTTCATTATTGTATATACTGAGGTATGGTGGTATTCTAATTCCTCTCCTGTATATAGTACCAAAAATAATAGGCATAAATGGTGTATACCTTTCAAATGCCCTAAGCGATACAATATCTGGAGTTGTAGCCTTGATATTCTTGTATATAGATATACGTAGGTTAAGCAAAAGGCAAGGACTCCTTGAAGACATTTAATCAAATATACAATAATATATTAGTTGGAGGGTAAATCATGACTAAAGAAGAACGTGCAAAAAAATGGTTTTTTAATATACCTAACAGTCAAGATATCTCTATGGATACAAAAATGGATATATGCAATAAGGTGGCAAAGAAATCAATTATTCTATTTTTCTTATTATTAGTAGTGGAGTGTATTTTATTATTTATCCTAACCAAGGGTGAAATTTTCACCCTGGAAGCGAATTTTATTAATAGTATTTCCAAAAGCATTTATACGACAAATCGCTATAGGCTATTAGGGCTTATTGGAGGACTTATATTTTTACCTCTTATAGGACTCCCTTTGATTATAACTTTAATATACAAGAATAAATCTATAAAATCGGAGGTAGCTAATCTTATAAAGGTAATGGAAAGTACGGGGATAGATGACCAATTTTCCAGAGACCCTAATAATGAAAATAAGGAAGATATCCTTCATTTTGATAATATTAATTTCAAGTTAGCTATTATTCAAGTTCTAATGTATGATTTGAAGTTATTAGAGCCTTCATTTGATATATATGATTTTGCCAAACAATACACAAGAGGAGATATTGACACGGATACTTATACTATAATTGAGCCGGCAATCAATTATTTCAAAGAGCTGGCCATCCCAAAGAGCTTAGCACCATATATAGAAACAATCTATATGGATGGTGGAAATGACATCTATATGAATATTATTCCAGCTTGGGATGGGGAAGATGATTGCTTTGATTTGAATGAAATAAGCTTATCGGAACTAAAGCAATTTCCTAATCTTAAGAAAGCTACTATTATGACTAGTAAATATGATAAAATTAAAGAAATTTTTGATATACTTAATATAGATGTGGAATTACTTTAATATAGTTAGAGAGTTTTATTCATCTATAAGAGGAAGTAAAGGAAAATAACCTATACTTCCTTTTTTTATGTCCATATAAGAAATATGGAAAGCAAAATTTATGAAAGAGCTGCAAATATTGATAAAGATCCATCAGTGAAAAAAAATATATTTTCCTCTTGCACTCAAACTGTACTAGTGATATAATACGGTTAAAGTGTACTATAGCAGTAGTACAGTTGAGTTTTTAAAATACACGCTTTAATTCCAAAAATAAGAGAAGGAGTGATTTAATCTTGAAAGAGATAAAATTCAATAATAATTCACCCATTTACCTACAGATATCAAAATACTTTGAATCCAGGGTATTCTTGGGAGAACTTGAGCCTGGTAGTCTAATTCCTTCTAGGAGGGAGTTAGCTGGCCTCTTAGGTGTAAACCTAAATACAGTACAAAAGGCCTATTCATACATGGATGAAATAGGCCTGATAATTACTGAAAAAAGTAAGGGTAGTGTGATAACAAGTGACCTTGATAAATTAAAAGACTTGAGGGAAGACTATATTAAGGAACCCCTTATTGATTTTATAGCCAGTATGAAGTCTATAAATATCCCTAAGGACAAGGTTATTGACCTATTAGACCGATATTATGATGAATTTAAGGAGGACTTGATAGATGATACGAGTACAGAATCTAACAAAGAAATATAAAAACCAGGCAGGTGGACGGTCTTCATGTGTGAAATATGCCTTAGATAATGTGAGCCTAGATATCAAGGAAGGAACAATCACAGCTATTCTAGGAATTAATGGTTCAGGTAAAACAAGCCTATTGAAGTCTATAATGGGCTTTATTAAACCTACTAGGGGACATATTACTATAGACGATCAAAGACCATCTTACAACCTATACAAGAAGATGATTTATGTGCCTGATTGCCCGACACATTTCCCATCCTATAGAGTCCAGGATATGATAGACTTCTATAAAGACTTTTATAATACTTGGGATGACCAAAAGGCAGATGAAATGCTTGACCTATTTAAGATAAATAGGGGAGACATCATAGACTCCATGTCAAAGGGAAATATAGCCAAGGTAAAGTTGGTTATGGCTTTTTGTCTAAATATGAAGTATATCATCCTGGATGAACCTTTTGCAGGTATAGATGTCTTTAAGAGAAAAGAATTTGTCAGCATGATGGCCCAGTATATGTCTGATAACCAGACCCTTATCCTTACTACTCATGAGATAGATGATATCGAATCTGTGGTAGACTATGTCCATATACTAAGTGAGGGTAGGCTGGTTGCAAGCTTTGATGCTGAGGAAATGAGGATTCATGAAGGTAAGTCTATATTAGAAAAAATAAGAGAGGTGTCTTTTGATGACTAGCTTGTTGAGATATTTAAGATTTGACTTTAAGAGAAATAAGAAGTTACTAATTATTTTTCTAATATTACTAGTAGCTATATACATTTTAAGTAATATATTATCTGTTAAGTTAGCCCTTGATTACTATAGGACTCTTGACTTTTCAAATATAAGCAAGGTTGAGCTTAGGACAAGTATGTTTAATAGCCTTGTAGATATGAGCGAGTCACTAGGCCTTCTAATATTTACTCTTATATTTACAATAGCCTTAACAAATCAAAGGGTAAATACTGAACAAGATACTACTAGCTACAATATGCTGCAACTGCCTCTACCTAAATATATACATATACTTATTGTTTACCTAGAGACAGGCCTATTTTTACTTATAAATTATCTTATGATAGTAATAATTTCCTATACAAGGGGGTCTTATTTATTGTCAAAGTTTAGGCTTTATAGCCTTGAATATGGTATTCCTATTAATAATAAGGTTGATATGCTGGACATCTTAAGTGAGATATTTAGGTACAATCCGATTTTTCATCATTCAAGGCTAGATTTGATAATGGGAGGCTGGTTTGTAATAATAGGAATAAGCTGCCTAGCAAGTATCCTATTTACTAAAAGGCTTAATGTGGGCATAATAAGGGCTTCCTTAATTCTAGTGGCCTTTTATTTCATAACCTATATGATGATATCATTTATAGATAGATATCAAATTGAGAATCCTATTACACTTCTTATTAGTGGTTTGATACTGATTTCAATTAATACCTATCTAATTAAAAATATAGATTATTAGGAGGTTATACATGACTTTTATCGATAATATTTTTAAATTATATTACCATGAACTAAAGGTAAATAAAAAAATCATAATTCTATTAGGGGTAGCTGTCCTAACCTGGTTTCTATTTAGCCTTTTCAATAGTTACAGGGGATATTATTCGGCAGGTAATATAGACCTGATTAAGGACCTATCCCCAAAGATTTTAGAATCTGCTTCAAACAGTCAGGAAAAAGCCTTTTTTAAGGAAGTTCTAACTGGGGCTATAGGGTTTAAATCTGCAATGACTGGTAACATACTAATGCTTGCACCTATCTGCCTTGCTTCCATATTAGCATCATATATACTGGTAACTAGGGACTTTAGGAAGAAAAATACTTCCTTTTACCTGATATATAGCCTACCAAACAGGATAATAGAAATAAAGTTGGCAAAGATTTTGGCAGGTCTTAGTCTATACATTTATACAATTATACTAATTACACTAGGTCTAGTGTGTATCGACTATATGAACTTGTTGAAATTCGCCAGCCTATATAGGCTGGGTATATGGAATATGACCAAAGAAGTATTATTTCTACCTTTCGATTTCAGGTCATCTATTTTTTATACCTTTATGTTGGTATTGCCGTCTATTATTGGTCTACAATCATCTGCTAGTATCATATATGCAGGAGATTCAAATATGAGGTTGCCCAAGAGGATTGGTTTTTTCATTTTAATAATGTTTGCAGCTGTACTAGTTTTATTTATAGGTATAGATGTCAATACCTATGGTATTTTTGTAGGTATAGGTCAAAACTATCTTACAAGTATTCCAACTTTTATTTTTTTAGTATTCTTATATATACTAGTAGCTATCCTATTTATTATGGATATGGTGTATAGTAAAAAGAGCTTTAGAGGAGGATTAGGATATGAGGACAAGTAAAAAAGGTTTCATGGTCTTTATAGGCCTCTTAGTACTCTTATTTCTTAGTATTTTATGTGTAAGTCGATCGTACAATAAATCATTAAAAGTCAAGACCCTTAGTGGTAGTGACAAGATTTTAAATGAACAAAATTTGATGTTAGTTAATAACAATATAATATCTTTTCCACCTCAAGGTTATAACGATGAGTACAGGATAGCAGCCACAAGAGCATATATATTGAATACTAATAAACTAATAAACCTAGATATTAAAAAACAAGGTCATAAAGTCATTCTAAGCCATAAAGACCATCTATACAAGCCAAAGACATCTATGACAGTCCCAATTAACATATACTATACACTTGAAGAAAAGAGTGGACTTGTCCTAGTTAAATTTCAAGACTACCAAGGTAGAGAATATAGAGGGTCTGTCTATGATAAGGATATAAGATCAAGTGCAAAGTCAGAGGACCTTAAAATTCATAGGGTAGAGAAGTACAAGGGAAACTACTACCTGGTCTTGTCTTACTACAATAAGGATAAAAAGTCTAGTATACTTGCCTTTGCTAGGTTAGACAATAATAGGCTTATTATATTAGACCAGGTTGAAGACAAAATAAAGTACAGGTGGGCCAGGTATGGTCTAATAGCCTTTGATAAATTCTTTATCTTTGACTATAGTGATGAAAATGGTAAATTTATGCCATCAACCCTATCCTTTGACTTTAAGGATAAGAAAATTTCCAGGGATTATATAGACAAAACAAATCCACTATATAGTGTTTTTGATCGTAACCCTAATAACAGCGATAAAACAGATAATTTTTCATATATAAAATATCTAGCTGATAAGCAGGCAATTGTAAGGGTTAAAAATCCGGATAATAGCAATAACTACCATGTCTATATAGTCAAATTTAGAGACGGTAAGCTTGTCCTGGACCAGGATATAGATACAGGTATAGGTCTCTATTTGGATGAAAAGAAAATTCAAGACAGGGGTAATAATTATAGCTTTAACAACAGCAATGAAGTTAATATCTTTCTAAATAATAATAAGCTTATATTTTATATGGTCAATAGTTCTTCATTGATGGATAGTCAACATTACGAAAAGAGTGTAAATTTGGACCAACTTAAGAGAATTCTTATCTACGGTCTAGACACTAGAAAGCTTGACTATGAAGGTCAAATTTCAGGTGCCCTTAAAGAATATGACCAGGAAATATATTCTAGCAATAAAATAGACAAAACCAAGTAGAGTATATAATCATATTTTAGGCAAATTACCTCTTTTTTATGGTATAATATATCATGTTTATGGAGGTGGTAAAGTGTTTAAATTTAAAATTGGCCCCCTATTGCTTTTTGTATTTTCAAGTTTTATACTAGGCTTGTCAATGAAGTACAATAAGGCTACTGGACTTATATATACAAATATAATAAATAAGTTTATAAGAGAAAAACTTAGCATGGTCTTTAGTAAGCTAGACATACCCTTTGGTGACGTAATATCTATATTATTGATATTAGTCCTAGTGTATTTTATATTAAATCTACTAAGAAGGTTCTTTAGTCCTACAAAGTGGTTAGCCTATATTTATAGGGTATTTTGGGGGACTGTAAATATCCTTTCTATAGGATTATTTATCTTCGTACTGTTTTATGGTTTAAATTACCATACCCAACCCTTGGCAAATTACTTGGTTGACAAGTACAATGCCAAGTATTCAACTAATATAAAGGTCCATGTTGATACTAACAAACAATTAGAGATATTGAAGTATTTAGAAAATAAGGCTATTGATACTAGAAACTTAATCAAGCATGAGGAGAATAGTAGCTTATCAAATATAAATGACCTGTCTGTCCAGGTAGAGGAGGGCTTTAGGATAATATCAGATGCCTTTCCAAGTCTTGGAGGTACGTTTTCTAAGCCAAAATACAGCCTCTACAACCAAGTATTTGATGGGTTTGGCCTAGAAGGAAGGTACTATATCCTCACTAATGAGGTGAGCATAAACAAGAATATACCAGACATATACAGGCCCTTCATGGTTTCTAAGTATATGGCCTACCAGAGAGGGATAGCCAGGGAAGATGAGGCAGCCTTTTTTGCCTATCTAGCCGGCATCAACAACACAAACCCTAGTGTTAAATATTCGGCCTATGTATCAATCCTAAGCATGATGACAAAGTCTATGATGTTTGATAATAAGGTTGAGTACAACTATTTTGTATCTAATATGGATAAGGATATTAGGGCTGACATGGATAAAATTAGTGATTATAGGGCTAAGAATGGGCCTGGTAAAAAAATTGCAGACCAGGTTAAATATGTTTTTAAGAGGATAAATGGTGATTTAAGAGTAGATAGCCTTGAAAAAGAAGTATCTATTTTAATGTCTTCTTACTATTCCTTGTTTACCTATTAGGATTTATAAAAAGTGACTAGTCTAATGTGATTTAGAATACCAGTGGTATCTAAGCCTAAAAAGGACTTAGTCACTTTTTAATTTATATTTACTTTACTTTTTAAATGCTATATAATTATAAGTGAAAAAGTATGCAAATGAGAGTAAGGGGTGAAAGAGATGTCACAAAATCCAAAGGTGGATTATTTAAAAGGTAACTTCTATGAAAAAATTGGCAAGTCTGAACTTGCAGTTGAAAAATTTAAAGAAGCAGCAGAGTCTGGATATGAAAGAGCCCAACTTATTCTAGGTCAACTATATGATAGCCAGGGAGAAATAGAAAAGGCAGAAAACTGGTACAGGTCTGCCTTTAATAATGGTGTTGATTATGCAGCATTTAACCTTGGAAACATGTACTATAATAATGAAATCTATGATACATCCCTTTATTGGTATGAAAAGGCAGCAGAAAAGGGTATTCTTGCAGCTAAAAACAATATTGGTGTCATTTACTATATACTAGAAGATTATGAAATGTCTGAGAAAGTTTTAAAGGAAACTGCCGAGGCTGGTTTTGCTAAGTCTTATTTCAACCTTGGTCTCTTGAATATAGAGCTGGGCAATAAGGACTTGGCCGAAGAAATGTACGAGAAGGGGGCAGCCCTTAATGATGAGGATTCTATCTATAATCTGGCAGTTATAGAGATGGACAGGAGCAATTTTACCAGGTCTATGGACCTTTACAGGAAGCTTTTAAAGAAAAAGCACCTCAAAGCTGCAATAAACCTTGGTGTCTTGAGCGAGCTTTCAGAGAACTTTGCAGACGCCGAAAAGGCATATAATATTGCAGCAGATGAGGGTGACCCAGATGCCCAGTATAGGATGGGCTTTATCCTAGATAGGAAGGACAAGTCATCTGATGCAATCCACTACTACGAGTTAGCAGTAGCTCAAAACCATACTATGGCAAAGTATAGGTTAGCCAACCTTTATAATAGGAACAATGACACAGACAATGCCAGGATATACTATAAGATGGCAGCAGATGATGGTGTCAAAGAGGCCAAAAACAACTTGGCAGGTATCCTTTTTGAGGACAAGAACTACAAGGAGGCTGGCCTTTATTACAAGCAGGCCATAGCCCAGGGATGCTATAATTCTGCTGAGAATATGGGTGACCTGTGTAGGACTCTAAAGGAATATGATATAGCTATTAACTACTATAAGATGATACCTGATAACATAAATTGTCAGATTAAATTAGCCAATATATATGAAAAACTAAATGATTTGGATAATATGATAGATTGGTATAAAAGGGCAGCTGATCACGGGGATATAGAATCCTGCTTCAAGCTGGCTAGTATCTATGAAAAAACTGCTAATGAAAAAAAGGCCCTTAGATACTACCAAATAGCTTCTGACCATGGTCACCAGATAGCCAAACTCTATGCGGGCAGGCTATATTTTATGCAGACCAACTATGAGGAGGCCAAGGCTTATCTTGAGGAGCCTGCAGAACTCAATAATATATATGCCTTAAATACCTTAGCTGTCATGTATGACAACTTTTTTAAGGACCCTAAAAAGGCCATTGAGTACTATGAAAAAGCCATAATGCTTAATTGTACTGAGGCCATGTATAACCTTGCCCAGTTGATGTTTAGGAGTTTTGAATATGATAAGGCGGAAAAATACCTAAAAATGGGGGCAGAAAATGGCAATAAGAGGTGTGAATACTTCTTAGCAGCCTTTTACTACAGGAAGTCAATAGATATGTTTAAGTCTCTGGCCAACCTTAATTATGAGAATTCCAATGAACTCCTAAATGATATAAGGCATATGGACTTTATTGATGATCATCTATTGATGACAGACTTTTCTATATATCCACTTGAATACGAAGTTATAAAGGAAGATGTAGAGCCCCTTTATATTATAGATATAGATGAAGACATAACCAGCCTACTTAGTCAGGGAGACGTTAGGATGGCTGTAGACCAGGGTCAGGTTGAAAATATTGATATTTAAACCAGTATAGATTAACTAGGCTAGTCTGATGGTAAAATTAATATTATGGAATAAATTAAGATTAGAGTTTACATAAGAAATACTATAAGATTCAGAAAGGGGTGAGCTTATGATAAGATACTATAAAACGGTTAATGAAAATTTAGAAAGACTAGATGAATTTGAAGCAAGTTGTTGGATAAATCTTACTGAGCCAACCTCCAATGAAATAGAAGATATTAGTAAGCTTTTAGAAATAGATACAGATATTGTGGCTGCAGCCCTAGACAATGAAGAGAGTTCCAGAATAGAGTATGATGATAATTACACCCTAATCTTGATTGATATACCCTTCGATATGTCAGACTCAAAGTCTTCTAACTATATGACAGTACCTATTGGTATAATACTTGCCAAGGACTGTATCATTACAATCTGCTCTAAGCAGACGAGAATTATAAATGACTTTATAGTAGGCCATGTCAAGGACTTCTATACCTATATGAAAACTAGGTTCATCCTGCAAATCCTATATAGGAATGCAACCTTCTACCTGCTATATCTAAGAAGGATTAATAATACCACTAACCTTATTGAGCAGGAAATCCATAATTCTATGAAGAATAAGGAACTCCTACAATTATTGCAGTTGGAAAAGTCTCTGGTATACTTTTCAACATCACTGACAGCCAATGAAGCTACTCTAGACAGGCTACTAAAGTTAAATGTTATAAAGCACTATGCTGAGGATGAAGACCTTCTAGAGGATGTAATTATAGAGAATAAACAGGCCCTACAAATGTCCAAGATGTATGGTGATATCCTTAGTAGGATAATGGATGCCTTTAGTGCAATTATAAGCAACAACCAGAACAATGTTATGACCTACTTAACTGTAGTAACAATAGTAATGGCAGTTCCAACCATTATTTCTGGTCTCTTCGGTATGAACGTTGGTGGTATCCCATTTGCTCACCATCCATTTGGTTTTTTGATTGTAAATGTGGTTACTATACTTATATGTTTCTTGTCTACTGCCTACCTAATAAAGAAGAGGCTCCTATAGGATGGTGAGATAGATGAAAGAAGAAAATTATGAGAAATTACTACATATAAATACCTCCAAGATTGAAAGTAGAATGGACAATAAAACTATCTACAACCGCTATGAGCCAACACCATATAAGGCTCTAATCAAGCTTTTTGATGAATATAAGGCTGGTATAGAGGACCACTTTGTAGACTTCGGCTCAGGTAAGGCAAGATTTGCATTTTTAGTAAATTTTCTCTTTAATTCAGCCTGTACTAGTGTAGAAATTTGTGAGGACTTCCATAAGATGGCCTTGACGAATAAGAAAAACTACCGGCCAAGAAACCCAGCTTCCAAGGAGAGGTTATTTTTTGTAAATTGTCCAGCAGAGAAGTACCAGGTGAGTGGATTTGAAAATAAGTTTTATTTTTTCAACCCCTTCGCCTTAAGTATATTTATAAGCGTAGTGAATAATATTTATAGGTCAGTTGAAGAAAGGCCTAGGGAGGTAGATATAATCCTCTATTACCCATCTTATGAATATATCGAATACCTGGAAAATAGGACTAACTTTCATTTGTATAAGGAAGTCTTCCTTGATGATTCTAAGAATGATCCCAGGGAAAGGTTTGCTATATATAGGTTGGGTGAGGACAAGCCTATTTACGATGATTGTTTTACAAGTATATGTATCAAGTCAGTATACAGAAGAGACTTGATGATTTTTCAAAAATATAAGAAAAGGTCACTGTAATAGAGTATTTTAAACCTATACAGTGACCCTTATTTTTATTTCTTTTATTTTTTTAGTCAATTACCTTATTCTGTAATGACCTGTTGTGTTTTATCCTATCTTGTTCGTTTAGGACCTTCTTTCTTAACCTGATTGAATCAGGTGTTACTTCTACTAATTCATCATCCTCTATAAATTCCAAAGATTCTTCTAGGGTAAATATCTTTGGTGGTGATAACTTGATGGCATCATCTGAACCTGATGCCCTGACATTCGACATCTTCTTATTCTTACATGGGTTAACCACCATGTCTTCTTTTCTAGAGTTCATACCAATTATCATACCCTCGTATACGTCAACGGCTGGATCAACAAATAGGATACCCCTAGATGATAGGGCATTAAGGGCATAACCCATAGTCTTGCCTGCAGTCTGAGATACTAAAACACCATTTAATCTTGATGGTATTTCACCCTTGTAGTCATCAAATCTTTCAAATGATGAAAGTAGGGTACCTTCACCCCTAGTGGCATTTATAAATTCACTCCTGTAACCAAGTAATCCTCTTGTAGGTACCAAAAATTCTATCTTTACATAGTCGCCCTCTAGGATTTCCATTGACTCCATTAGACCCTTTCTCAGATTTAATTCGTTGATAACTGTGCCCGAGTAAGCCTCTGGACAAGAAACAGTAACCCTTTCTATAGGTTCAACAAGATTGCCTTCCGGATCCTTATGCATAAGTACCTGTGGCTTTGATACTCCTAATTCGTAGCCCTCTCTTCTCATATTTTCTATAAGTATTGAAAGATGAAGCTCACCACGACCACTAACCCTATAACCATCTGTAGTTTCAAGAGGTTCTACCTTTAGACCAACATTTACTTCTAGTTCCTTTTCAAGCCTGTCCTTTATATGCCTTGTAGTTACAAACTTACCACTCCTGCCGACAAATGGTGAATCATTAACCATGAAGTTCATAGATAGGGTAGGCTCCTCAATTAAGATAGCACCCATTGGCTTTGGATTATCTTGACTACATATAGTTTCACCTATAGCTATATCGGGTATACCAGCAACCACTACCATTTCACCACTCATAGCCTGGTCAGTTTCAACCTGCTTAAGTCCCTCGTAAACTGATAGCTTAGAAATTTTACCCCTTCTAGGCTCATGGCCCTCTGAGCAGATGCAAATCTGTTCTGTTGAGTCTAACTTGCCCTTAAATACACGGCCGATTCCCAGTCTTCCTATATAATCGTCATAGGCTAGGGCAGAAATCTGAACCTGTAGGGGCTCATCATCATAGTCTGGATATGCATCTACATGGTTAATTATTGTTTCAAATAGGGGAGATAAGTCCTTACCCTCATCCTCTAGTTCTTTTAGGGCTATACCCTGCTTGGCTATACCATATACAATAGGGAAGTCACACTGTTCATCTGTTGCATTTAAGTCAACAAATAGGTCAAATACTTCATTAACAACCTCTTCAGCTCTCTGGTCCTTCTTGTCTATCTTATTGATGAATAGGATAGGTCTTAGACCCTGTTCTAAAGACTTCTGCAGTACGAACCTTGTCTGAGGCATTGGTCCCTCAGTTGCATCTACTAGTAGTATAACTGTATCTACAGTCTTTAATACACGCTCAACCTCAGAAGAAAAGTCACTATGGCCAGGTGTATCAACTATATTGATCTTGTATTCACCATGTCTTATAGAACAGTTTTTTGAGTAGATTGTTATACCCCTTTCCTGTTCCAGGTCGTTACTGTCCATTACGCAGTCTTTTACGACCTCATTATCTCTAAAAACACCACTTTGATTTAGGAAGGCATCTACTAGGGTAGACTTTCCGGCATCAACATGGGCTATTACTGCTATATTAATTATATTATGCTTAATACTCACTAAAATCGCTCCTTTATAATACATATTAAATTTTAATCAACTTTTATATTATACCAAATAATAGGAATACTGTATAGAAAAATCTAAACAAAAAGCCCTGATTTTCACATTTTAGCAAAGATCAGGGTAAAAAATATCCTTATATAGAGAAAGGTACTATTTTTTTGGCATAAAGTCATCATCCTTGTTGTATGATGTAACCAGGTAAGTAAGTACAAAACCACATATCAAGCCTCCTATAATTGGAAACATGGGTACATCTGCATGCAATATATACTTGTAGATTAAACCACTCACTGAAGAAAAAACAGAGAATAGGGCTACAAATAGTAGTAAATTTCTAGTTGACTTGCTCATAAAGAACCCCCTCGTCTATAATTGTATGGATAACTACAAGTATCCATACAATTATTATAAGGCAAATATAAAAAAAATACCATATATATTTTCCCACTTGATTTAATATACCTCATAGGGGTATAATAGGCTTATAGATGAAAATAATTATAGATTCATAGTATGAATCTATTGATACAGGAGGTAAGTCATGGAAGATAAGGATATTAAATTAGAAAAAATAGATTTTTCAGTCTTGGGTATGTCATGTGCAGCTTGCTCAAAATCTGCAGAAAGATCACTAAAAAAGACCGAGGGTGTATCTTCAGCAGTGGTCAATATTGCTACAGAAAAAGCCAGTGTAGAATACGATCCAAAAGTGTGTAATGTAGACAATTTGAGGGCTGCAGTAGAAAAGGCCGGCTTTACAATGGAATTAGAGGACCATATAGACAGGGAAGATGATACAACCAGTTTTAAGAGATTTCTAGTCGCCATAGTATTTGCTAGTTTGCTATTTACAATATCTATGGGGCCTATGGTAGGTATAAGTCTACCAGCCATAATTTCACCACATCATAATCCATTAAATTATGCCATTATACAGGCGATTTTAGCCATTGTAGTCATGGTAGCCGGTAAAAAATTCTATATCAAGGGATTTAAGGCCCTATACCAACTGGGTCCTAATATGGATTCCCTAGTAGCTGTATCTACATCTGCATCCTTTATATATAGTATTATATCTACTTTTAAGATAGCCTATGAACCTGGCTTTGCAGATAATATACTTGCCAGTGGCCACCACCTGCCCCTATACTATGAGTCCTGTGCCATGATTATAGCTTTGATAATGTTGGGTAAGTATTTAGAAGGCAGGAGCAAGTCAAAAACGTCTGAAGCCATAAAGTCCCTGTTGGAACTCCAGGCTAAGATAGCTATTATAGAGGTTGATGGTCAGGAAAAGGAAGTGGAAATTGATAAGGTAAGGGTAGGAGATATAGTTATAGTAAAACCAGGTCAAAAAATTCCTGTAGACGGTAGTGTTATATTCGGGTCTACTTCCATAGATGAATCAATGTTGACAGGAGAGAGTATACCAGTTGAAAAAACAGTAGGTGACCCAGTTACAGGAGCCAGTGTTAATAAAAATGGATACATTAAATTTAAGGTGGAAAAGGTGGGCAAGGATACCACACTTTCACAAATTATAAGACTCGTGGAGGAAGCCCAGAATAGGAAGGCTCCTATAGCCAACCTGGCTGACCTTATATCAGGTTACTTTGTACCAACAGTAATAGGAATTGCCCTAGTTTCAGGTCTTGCCTGGTTATTTATCGGAGGAACAAGTTTCCAGTTTGCCTTCACTATATTTATATCTGTCTTGGTAATTGCCTGCCCATGTGCACTTGGTTTGGCAACACCTACAGCCATTATGGTTGGAACAGGTAAGGGGGCAGAGAATGGTATACTAATTAAGGGTGGAGACTCACTAGAATCTGCCCACAAGATAAGTACAGTGGCTTTTGATAAGACGGGTACAATTACCGAGGGTAGACCTAGGGTTACAGGTGTGAAAAATTTAAGTAAATCCCTAGATGAAGATCAGCTTATGTCATTCGCGGCATCGATAGAATCAAATTCCGAGCACCCCTTGGCAGATGCCATCGTTGACTACTCTAAAGAAAAAGGGGTAGAAATATATCCAGTTGAAGACTTTGTAAGTATAACTGGCAAGGGGGTAGAGGCTCTTATTAATAAAAAAAGGGTTAGCCTGGGAAATCTCAAGCTAATAGATAGCTATGGTGATATAAATGACAAGTCTAGCCTAAAATCTATGGTAGATGAATATGCTGAAAGGGGAAATACGCCTATGCTATTGGCTATAGATGGACATGTCAAAGCAATTATAGCAGTTGCCGATACTATTAAGGAGGACAGTGCTAAGGCCGTAGAAAAGCTCCACCAGATGGGAATAAAAGTTGCCATGATTACAGGTGATAATGAAAAGACAGCCCTGGCCATAGCCAAGCAGGTAGGAATAGATATAGTAAGGGCAGATGTCCTTCCATCAGAAAAATCCAAGGTTATCAAAGACCTACAAGACCAGGGTGAGTTTGTTGCCATGGTTGGTGACGGTATAAATGATGCCCCTGCCTTGGCCCTAGCTGATGTTGGCATAGCAATTGGCAGTGGTACTGATGTGGCTATAGAATCCGCAGATATTGTCCTAATGAAGAATAGCCTAATGGATGTGCCTAATTCAATCAAACTTAGTAAAGAAACTATAAGAAATATTAAAGAAAATCTTGGTTGGGCTTTTGGTTACAATATTATAGGTATACCTTTTGCAGCCGGTCTAATTTACTTGTTTGGAGGACCTCTTCTAAACCCTATGATAGCAGCTGCAGCCATGAGTCTATCATCTGTCAGTGTGGTTTCTAATGCCCTAAGGTTGAGAAAGTTTAGGACATTTTAATCACTTGATTTTTTAAAAATATACACACAAAAAAAGGGAAGTATAGAGTTAGGTAAATCCTCTATATTTCCCTTTTTACTTTTAAAAATAGTCTATTAGACTTAATATAAAATAAATAAAATTCCTGATCTATTATTCATGAATATCTATAACAGACTTTTCTTTTAATCCTAGAGACTTTAGTTTAACAAGGACCTCTTGGTGGTCTGGGTGGTCTATATATCCTCCTAGATCGCCTGCTTGAGCAAGGTCTACAAATAGGACTAAATCCATATTATTTTCCTTTTCTGGTAAGCAGTTGATGAAAAACTTATAACCCTGAATTACCTTGTGAACCTTTTCTAATTTTTCATAGGTTTCTGATACTAATCTATCCACCTTTCCTAGGCAATCCTTATTCTCAAACTTGAATAAAACTATATGCTTCACGCTGAACCTCCTGTAGAATTATTTTTCTCTTTTATTATATAATAAAAGAGCTAGA
>ERZ773065.452-NODE-452-length-23374-cov-25.654959_pt1 | contig 23374 bp, 21 predicted proteins | sample MGYA00580623_ERZ773065 | MGnify/ENA primary metagenome ERZ773065 (study PRJEB29015, sample SAMEA2738017) | human oral metagenome | biome: human oral; feature: human-associated habitat; material: dental | place: China | collected 2047 ... | reverse complement strand
CCCACGAGCTAAAAACCCCGTTAGCGAGTCTTAAAATAATTCTCGAAAATATGAAATATGGTATCGGCAAATATAAAAATAAAGAGAATTCTATTGAAGATTGTCTTAATATCATTGATCAGCTAACTCAAAATATCGCTCAGACATTATCAACCTCTTCATTCGAAAATCTAAAAAATGACGAGAAGCTTATAAATATCAATAAAGTATTGCAAAAGGTTTTAGATAACTATAAATTATTAGCTGAGCAAAGAAATATCTCAATAGACAATCAGTTAAATCAAGAAGAAATTTATATTGGTGAAACGGCGCTAGAAATTATTCTCTCAAATTTAGTGAGCAATGCTGTAAAGCATTCTGACCAAAACGGTCAAATAAATATTGGCGTCAAGAATAACTGGTTTTATATCGAAAATTCAAATCAGAAAATTAAAGATAGTGGAAATACTAAAATTTTCGAAACAAATTTCGGCCTAAATAAAGAAAAAGGTAGCGGATTCGGACTTTATATCGTTAAAAATATTTTAACAAATTATAAAATCAAATATAAAATAGAAAAGAGCGAAATTGGTGCAAAATTTTTAATCGATTTGTCGAAAAAGTAAATTTATAGTAAAATATTACTAACATGTTAAAATTCTACAACACTCTGCACCGAAAAATAGAAACATTTCAGCCAATTGATCCGCAGAATGTCAAAATTTACACTTGCGGGCCAACTGTTTATGCCGAACCGCACATCGGAAACTGGGCAGCATTTATTTATTGGGATATTTTAGTTCGGGTTTTGCACGCCAACGGTTATAACGTAGAGCGAACTATGAATATAACTGATGTTGGCCATTTGGTTTCTGATGAAGATGGTGGCGAAGATAAGCTCGAAAAAGGTGCGCGGCAAGAGAATAAGACGGCATGGGAAGTGGCGAATTTTTATACTGGTAAATTTGAGCAGGGACTAGTAGATTTAAACTTAAAGACTCCAGATCATCTAGCTAGAGCAACTAATTTTATTCAAGAACAGATAGAAATCATTGATAGCCTAACGGTAAAAGGCTATACTTATGAAACTTCTGATGGTATTTATTTTGATACTGCCAAATTTCCTCGCTATGCCGATTTTGCAAAACTAGATCTAAAGGGTTTAAAGTCGGGAGCGCGGGTAAATTTCAATCCTGAAAAGAAAAATATCTCAGATTTTGCTCTGTGGAAATGGTCTATTAACGAAAATGGCAAAAAGCGCGATATGGAATGGAAATACCGCGATAGGATGGGCTTTCCCGGTTGGCATCTAGAATGTTCGGCGATCGCTCTCAACACTCTCGGTGACACTATTGATATTCATACTGGAGGGATTGATCATATTCCAGTTCATCACACCGATGAAATTGCACAAAGCGAAAGCTATACAGGTAAAAAATTCGCTAACTACTGGCTACACGCTAACCACATCCACAGCGAAGGTCAAAAAATTAGCAAAAGCCTCGGTAATGGTTTTACCTTGAGCGAATTAAAAGATAAAGGTTTTTCGCCCTTAGATTTTAAAATGCTCGTATTACAAAGTCATTACCAAACTGAAAGTGATTTTAATTTCGATAGCCTTCAAGCGGCTAAAAACCGTCTCAAAAACTGGAAAAATGTAGCTGCAATACGGTGGCAAATCACAAAACAGAACGGACAAACACCAAGTCTGGCCGCTAAAAATCTAATCCTTGAAACCATCAACCAAAATCTAGACACGCCACAAACCTTAGCTAAAATTGATGAAATTTTTACAGATATTATTAAAACTTCTCCTGAAAAATTAGATTATTTCAATCTTATAGATTTGTTGGAATTTATTGATGAACTTTTAGGCCTAGATCTTTTAAATTCAACGCCAGATATTTCAGACGAGAACAAACAGAAAATCCTCGCCAGAAATACCGCTCGAGCTAACAAAGATTGGCCAGAAAGCGACAGGCTACGCGATGAATTAATTGAAGACGGGATTGTTTTACGAGATACGCCAAAAAAGACTTTTTGGGAATATAAGTAAAATTAACTACCGTATAAATAACTATTCTATTTAAAATTCATGACAAACCCAGCCACCATTTTCTAATCGATGAGTAATAGTAAAACTGACTGAAGAATATCGCATTACTTGATTTTCACATCTACTATTTCCATAAACTTGAATCAAAGGACCCCAACTAGATATATCTTCATATGAACTATAATCTGTAGAAAATACAGCACCAGGAATCAGTCCATGTACATGCAAGTTATATTCTCCGTATAAAGGATCTTCAAAAGTATCATTGCCCGCCTTCAAATAACTATTAACAAAACTTTCAATGTCTTCAAGGTATACTGAAGTATAATCAAGCGAAGAATCCTCCTTGGTAGCACCATCCCACAGATTTTTCTGCTTATTATTAGCCTTATATTTTTGTAAAGCTGCTGCCAGTCTGAACACATCTTGTTTTCGTTGTGAGTCACGCTGAGAGCGCTGAAGGGCAGGCAGTGCAATAAATACCATTAAAAATATTAGCCCAGCCACAGCGAGAACTAAAACTACTTCAATTATTGTAAAACCTTTTTTAATTTCTGAGTCCTTAGACATAAACTTGTTCATACACCAAAGTATATCATAGTTCAGTTTATAAGCGCAAGCACAATCAAAGCTACTATTAAGTCATTCTAAATTGACTCTAGAAAACTAGTAATAGTCTCTTCGTCTTCTTCTGGTTTCTTTTTACGGCGGGCAAGATAAAATTCCTCAAACAAAATTTTCAAACAAGCCGCTGTCGGAATCGATAAAAACGCACCAAGTAAGCCAGCCGCATAAATGCCTACCGTAATAGCCACAATGATTATCAAAGCTGAAAGTTGATTACTACGCGCCTGAATCATTGGTGAAATTACATTATTCTCAATCTGCTGATAAATCAAGAAATATACAGCGAATATCAATCCGACATACCAAATATTAAATGCTAAAATCATTGCCGAAAGAACTCCGCCAAGAGCGGCGCCAAACATCGGAATCATTCCAAAAATAAACAGAATCACGCCTACAGGAATAGCTAAGTTCATTACCGGAGTATTAGTAATCAATGCGATAATAGCTACTGTAATTGCAGCGAGAGTTCCTGAAATAGCACAAACTGTAAGTTGGCCATTTATATAGTTTGCTACAGCACGATACATACGATAAGCGATTCGCTTATGGCGTTTTTGACGTGTCTTATCAGGATATATTTTCCATAGTTTATCAAACCAGCTTGGACCTTCTACAAGCATCAAGAAAGCCATAGTTAAAATAAGAAACAGCGAGACCAAAAAATTAGCTAGAGAAGCAATACTGCCAAAAATTATATTACCGATATTTTTCGAATAGGTATCGGCCAGGTCATTAAGCGATTTCGAAGCTTGTTCAACCAAGTTTTCAAGATGATTTTCTTTAATAAAAAGTCGAACACCAGAGTTTGAAGCTGTAATTTCCTTGAAAAAATCAGGCACTTGTGAGATAAATTTTCCAGTTTGATCAATAATCATTGGACCTAAAAAAGAAACTATCAAGCCTAAAACAACCACAATAGCCAGATAAGCAACCGCTGTTGCTCCGACTCGATTTTTACTCGAGCCAGGGAGAATCTTAGCTATTCGCGTGACAGGACCGTTTAAGGCTAAAGCCAAAAAAGCTGAAATAATCAGCAGAACTAGCGCATCTTTAGCTCGCCAAATCATCAAGCCAGCAAGTGCAAGCCCAAGAAGAGTTAGCCAAAAGCGAATAAAAGTTTTTGTATCAATTTCAATCTTTACTCTCATGGCAATATTTTAACATAGAAATTGGATTTTCGCTAATTATTACTATTTGATATTTTCATTTAAAAATTCTATAATCAAAGTATGAAAATCCGAGTCTCCGTAAAGCCTAATTCGAAAAAAGGTCCGCTAGTCGTCGAAAAAAGCGACGAGAATGGTAAATTTCTAGAAATTTTCGTTCGCAAACCAGCAATTGAAGGCAAGGCTAACTTAGCAGTTCGAGAAATCCTACATCAAAAATATAGTGTTGCGAAAACAAAAATTACACTCAAAAACGGCGCAAAATCTAAATTTAAGATTTTTGAAATAGAAAAACAGGCTTGACAGAGATTTTTTGTTTTGCTAAAATTAGGACATATGCGGGTTTAGCTCAGTTGTTAGAGCGCTTCCTTGCCATGGAAGAGGCCAGGAGTTAGAGTCTCCTAACCCGCACCAGAAATGAAATTATGTTAGAAAACTTAGTTTAAATACTAAGTTTTTTATTATTAATTATTAGCTGATCTCAATCTAGAAAATATTATTTTTATTTTATAAAATTTAAATCTTTAAATACACTCAATTGAAAACATCGACTAAAAATGGTATAATTCTTAAGATGAAAAAGTCAAAAACTTCCGCCAAAAATATCATCAACCGTCGAGCGCGGTTTGATTACGATTTAAGCGAAGAAATCACGGCCGGAATGAGTTTAAGTGGAGCAGAAGTTCGAGCTATTCGCGACGGCAGAGTTAGCCTAAAAGGCGCTTTCATAACTTTACGAAACGGCCCAAAAGGCAGTGAATTATGGCTTAATAATGCGAGTTTTTCGCTCAAAAATCTTGGAGAGGGCATAAGTAAAGCAGATACAATCGACACAACGCCAAAAAAGCTTCTCGCTCATCGCAAAGAAATTGATAATTTTGTCAAGAAAAAACAGGCTGGTTTTACAATCGTACCGATCAAAATTCTCGCCGAAAAAAGATATATAAAAATCGTTATCGCGCTAGGAAAAGGCAAAAAACAATTCGATAAACGGGAAACCGTCAAGCGTCGCCAGTCCGAACGCGAAAGCGCTAGAATGATAAAGAGGTATTAAATGAATATTTTTTCATGGAACGTAAATGGACTACGTGCTGTCGAAAAAAAGGGAAAATTAGCTGAGTTTTTGGCAGAAAAAAATCCTGATATAGTTTGTTTTCAAGAAATAAAAATTGATGAAACGCAAATTTCGAAAGAAAATTTTGACGAAAAATATCCTGAATATTTTAAATTTTATTCTCACGCCGAACGAAAAGGTTACGCTGGAACAGCAATTTGGTCAAAGCAAAAACCGCAAGCAATTTTGCGAAATTTTCCAAAAAAAATTTTAGAAAATTTTGAACTTAGTGATAATTTTGGTGATGCCACAAAAGAAGGGCGTATTTGTGCGGCTGATTTTGGCGAATTCTGGCTCGTAACGGTTTACACGCCAAACACCAAGAACGACTTATCCCGATTAAAATTACGCGAAGAGTGGGATGCGGCTTTTCTAGATTTCGTTAAAAAACTGCGACAGGGTGAGTTTTGTCATGATGATTTTTCAGAAAACATTGAAGAGTTCCAACAATCCAATAGCATTTTTGCACCAAAAAGTGTATTTTTCTGCGGCGATTTAAATGTGGCTCATCAAGAAATTGACCTCGCCAATCCAAAAGCCAATCGCGGCAAACACGGATTTACAGATGAAGAACGATCCGGTTTTGATAATTTTCTAGAAACAGGATTCAAGGACATCTTTCGCAATCAACATAAAAATGAACCAAATCTATACACTTGGTGGAGTCATTTTGCTAAATCGCGCGAAAGGAATGTTGGCTGGCGGATCGATTATTTCTTAGCTGATTTAGATTCAGATTTTCAGGATAAATACCAGCCTATCGCTAAAATTCATCCTGAAATTCTCGGCAGTGATCATTGTCCAGTTTCAATTGAATGGAATAAAAATGTTTGATTTTTGGCATGTTCAGTCGGACAAATTACTTTTTCCAGAAATCGAATGGAGTAAGCCAGAACAAAAAGCTTTTGCTGGAAAATTACTAATTGTCGGTGGCGGGGCGGGGCAATTTCGATCATTAGCTCTAGCCTACGAAACCGCCCTAAGAGCGGGCGCTGGACAGGTTCACGTTCTGGCGCCAGATAGCCTTCAAAAAATTCTTAAAATCGAGAAAGCCACCGATTTATTTTTTGCGCCAAGTAATTCTTCTGGCGGTTTTTCAAATGAAGCTTGGGCTGATTTTAGAGCAGGCGAAGATTGGGCGGATACGATTCTGTTTATTGGCGACACTAATAAAAACTCCGAAACCGCCATTTTATTTGAAAAATTCCTCCTCCAGACCGAAAAACCAGTAGTTATAGCCCGCGACACTGTGGACATTTTGATAAATTCTTCTAGTAGGCTTCTCGAAAAAGAAAATCTCACCATAATTGCCAGCTTTGCACAGCTTCAAAAAATTTTTAGCTCAGTATTTTATCCAAAGATTCTCACTTTTTCAATGCAGCTCTCAAATTTAGTTGATAATTTACACAAATTCACACTTACTTATCCAGCTGAAATTATAACTTTTCATGCCGAAAGTTTAATAGTCGCAAAAAGCGGAGAAGTATTTTCAAACCCATCGGCTGCCCAAATTTCCCGCGGAAAAATTTCGCCAATCCGAATCTGGAGCGGAGAGATACCAGCTTATATCACAGTATGGCAGACATGGAATCCGGCCAAAACCGCTCAAGCTGCCATAACTAGTGTAGTTTCGTAAAACTCTCATTGACTTTTCAAAACATAAACACTATAATCAAAGTATGAAAAAAGCTACAAATTGGTTCAAAAATCTTTCAAAAAAACAAAAAATAATACTTATCTTACTAGGGTTTATTGTAATTTTAACTTCTGGATTTATGACATTCTTCGCGCTACAACCAAAAAAAGAGGCATCTCAAAAGCCTATTTCTATAAAAACTACCAAAAAAGCACCTAAGCCAGAAAAATTCTACGCATCATTATCGGGAGTTCAAGTAGGATCTATAACAGAAGTTAATAAGCCGGTAATTGGCGCAATGATAGAAAACTCAATTCCAGCTCGACCTCAATCCGGGCTAAGTCAAGCAGAAGTTGTTTTTGAAGCCGTAGCAGAAGGAGGCATTACTCGGTTCTTGGCACTCTATCAACAAAATCAGCCAGAATTAATTGGCCCTGTTCGCAGCTTACGCGGTTATTATTTGGACTGGGCAAGCGGATTCCAGGCTTCGGTAGCCCATGTTGGTGGCTCAGGAGATGCTTTAGCAAGGATTAGAGACGGTAACCATCGCGATATGGATCAGTTTTTTAATGCGAATAGTTTTTGGCGAGCCCAAGATCGATATGCACCTCATAATGTTTACACAAATTTCACAAATCTCTCTAACTTAAACAATTCTAAAGGCTGGTCAAGTTCTAATTTTGAAGGTTTCAGGTATAAAGACGAGACGAAAAATACAACGCCAAGTACAAGCCAAATTCAAATAAATCTTAGTAGCCATTATTATAACACTTCTTACAGCTATAGTGCCGAATGTAATTGCTATCTTCGCAATCAAGCAGGAAGCGCTCATCTTGATCGCGAGAAGGTTCAAATACAGCCGAAAAATATCGTAGCTCTTCGTATAGAAATGGGACGAGGAGGTGATGGATATCATAATGTTTACTCAACGATTGGCTCGGGATCAGGGGTTGTTTTTCGAGATGGGGTATCAGAAGAAATAACTTGGGAAAAATCAAGCGAAGGTTCGAATATAATCCTAAAAAATCAAAATGGCCAACAAACTAAACTAAATAGAGGTCAAACTTGGATCGTAGCCGTTCCTATTTCGGGTGGGGCAATTTCTTGGCAATAAGCTTGCGCTTTTCCTGAAATTAAAGTAAAATATGCCTATGAAATACAACCCTTCTAAAATTCGCGACTACTATTTTCTATTCCGCAAATCAATCATTTTTTTCTATTTGATACTATTTTTATCGTGTATATCAACAACCATATTTGCGGGCGTAATTTATGAATTTGACAAAACTATGTTTTGGATTTTCGCAGCAACAGTTACACTTTTCCAAATTTTGTTAGCAATAATTTTTAGAAGATTATCAAAGCCGCAGCTTGACCTTTCTAAGGTAATTTTCGCCATCTCCAACAGAATATACCCCGAGAATATGCCAATTCCACGACCGGAAAATTATAGTCATACTGGCTTCTCCGAAGTATTAAAATTAATATATACGTTAGATTCTCATGGTGCTGAAAATAGTAATTCTTTAGAAAAAATCCAAAAAATTCCAGAAGTGGCTCTCGATGCTCCAGTTGGCGTGATCGTTTTAGATAATACAAATTTGCCAGTTTACGCCAATAATTTTGCACCAAATCTAAGACAAATCCGCAATGATAAGATGCAAGAAATTTTTAGTTGGGCGGAGCAATGCCGCGACTCAAAAATTCGCGATTCAAAAATCTGGGAGCGAGTCTCAAATATTTTTGACGAGCCAAAAGACCAAAAGCTCTATGATATTATCGGTTTTTTCGAAAAACAATTTGAACATGACACTGTTCTTTACTTTATTGATAAAACCTCCGTTTATGAACATGATGAAAGCGATCTGAATTTTATTGCTTTTGCCGCACACGAACTACGTGGTCCGATTACGATCATTCGGGGGTATCTTGATATTTTAAATAACGAATTAGCCCCATTATTATCAAACGAACAAAAAGAACTTTTTACACGATTAGTCGTTTCATCAAATAAACTAAATGGCTATATAAATAACATTTTAAATGTAGCAAAATTCGATCAAAATCGTTTAGAATTTTCGCCAGAAGAACATTCAGTGAGTGAGCTTTTTGAAGAGATTAATGATGATATTTCAGTTCGAGCAAGCGCCCAGAATCGTCAGCTCGAAATCACGATCCCGCATAATCTACCAACTGTTAATGCTGATATTTATGGCGCTAGCGAAGTTTTTATAAACCTGATTGACAATGCGATTAAATATTCTAACGACGGAGGCCTAGTTAAAGTTTGGGCAGAAGAGTCGGGCAATTTCGTCGAAATTAACATTCAAGACTACGGAATCGGCATACCAGAAAGCGTAATGGGCAATCTATTTTCAAAGTTTTATCGCAGCCATCGTAGCCGCGAAACTGTAGCTGGGAGCGGAATTGGCCTCTATGTATCAAAAGCAATCGTCGAGATGCTTAACGGTAGAATTTCAGCCAAGAGTATTGAAGGTAAAGGTTCTATCTTTACCGTATCGCTACCAATTTTCTCAAAATTATCAGAAGTTCAGCAAAATAAAATGCCACAAACACAAATCAAAAACCATGGGAAGATATTTTAATGATTAAAGATATTTTAGTTATTGAAGATGAGCGATTTATTGGCGAGATGTATGTTCGTAGTTTACAAATGGCGGGATATTCAGTTGATTGGGCAGTTGATGGTAATGACGGTCTTGTAATGATGAATAACAAAAAATATGATTTAATTTTGGTTGATGTAATGCTTCCAGAAAAGCGGGGCGGGGAAATAATATCTGAGCTTAAAAAAAGCGACTCAATATCAAAAGATGCCAAAATTATTTTTATGACCAATTTCCAGCATAATCCAAAAGAGCGTGAAGAATTTCTCGAAATAGCTGATGGATATTTTATCAAGTCAGAAGTCGTTCCGCGAAAATTATTAGAAATAGTCTCAGCTCTATAGATCCATTGTAGAAATTTTATAGCATTTCGAAGATGTTCGGTCATAAAATACTTCGCTAGTGCCCGTTTACTCAGACAGCAAAAAGAACATAAAGCGAACATAATATCAATTTTAGAGGGGTTGTGTTAGTATTAGATTGTGGAGGTATTTTGATACTATTCACAGGCGTAAGCTAGCATATCGCCGTAATTTAAGCTATTTTGAAAATAAGGCTAAAGTATAGGTATGATGTAGTAGATTTAGACAAACACAGGTGTTTAAGAGCACTTAGGGCATAAAAGAAGCACATCTATGCTTAAGGTAAATAAAAGCATTTTATAAACGACAAAACAGGGTTGTTTATGTGAATAAATACTCACGTTCAATAGTTGTATCAAGGGTCGCACAACATATCGGAACCGAACTATTGACTTTTTTGGGGCGAAAAAGCATTCGGTTTGCGATATATAAATTTGATTTAGCGGTTCGTATTTTCCCGCTCGAAAATTCGAAAAAGCGAGCGAGTTTCGAGCGAGAGTTGCGGAACGAAATCGTTTAGTGTATAATTGTGTTAGTTTTTGTTCGCGTTGGATTATTATTCAACAATTTGCGGGGCAATGTTCCCGCTTGCGGGAACCCTTGTCATAGACTACACTTAACACACACAAAATTGATATAACACCTTAAACGGTTGTAAAAAGTCGTTCATCTTAGCGGTATAAATTCCAGAAAATTGGAACTATTGGGGAAGAGTGAAAAACAGTGTGCTTTGCGCACTGGTAGCCTTGCACGGCGCGTGCGCAAGCACTGTTCGCTCTGTTTTTTCCGTTTTACTTCAACACTTCACTGGTTTAGCTTTTAATATTTGTGGTAGTTTGAGCGTTTTGGGAAGAAAGTTTTACCTTTTATGAAGTATAAAGATGTAGAATAGAGAAAATAACCATCCTTTTTAACTTGATATAAAGGATAATAATAGGTTCAATAAAGGTCGAAATACAGATTTTCTGCAAAGATTGTCGCTAAGAGAAAAGGGCTTAAACGGGCGCCTGAGCTAACTCTTGCGAGCTCAAAGGCGCATACCTTTTAAGCCCCTTAGCGACATCGCACCTTGCGAATACTATAAAACAAACAAAAAGCGAACAAATTTCATTTTTGGGAAGCTTTATGATAGTATTTGAGTTATGGGACGTTTTTAGGCGTTTTCATAGGCGAAAATTGATTTATAATCGAAATAAGCATTTGTATGGTGTGAATTACAGGTATGTTATCGTAAATATAAATAAAAGAACCGGCTTGCGTTGTTTTTGTACATTAAAAGAGGCGAGAGCATACTTACTTGAAATACAGTCGTTTTACGAACGAAAAAATCGAGTTGTTTATGTGAATAAATACTCACGTTCAATAGTTGTATCAAGCGTCGCACAACATATCTTTTACGTCGTGATACATATTCATCCTATAAGATTTTGCTTTTGTTTGTTGGATAACCTCTCGTGCCTTATTTTTCATATATTACGGTTTTTAAAATAAACTAATAGGGCAATTAGTTCGCTTTGTTTTTCCAGTAATAAATCTTGCATCATCAGATAATTTAAAATAAAATATAAAAATCTTTTACTAATTATCTTAAACTTACAATCTCGTACTAAAATACTAATAATACCTATTTTTACACTTTTGTGCTCTTCTTTAACTAAAATTTGACAATTTGACTTTTTATTTTTAAATTATATAATTTATTATTTTTTACTTCACTCTTCATCTTCTACTCTCTGACTCATAATGAACAAAAAGCGAACAAATTATAGTCCCCTATTTATAATAGCCTTTTCCTTCAACTCTCAAGTCTAGGTATTCTGGGGTTATTTTGTTTTGCATAAAATATTTTATAGCACTATCTAAATTTGCCACCTGCCCCTCCGGAGAAGCTGTAGTTAGTAGCTTTACCGGATAAGACACGCCTCTTACGAAAATATGCACTTGACGCAAAGACAATGGCGGAATAGTTACCTTCTCTACCACTAAACCTCTATTATTAGCTTCTGAAACTATTTTTCCAATAAACCCAAGAAAACTACTACTCGCAATAGCCCTACCAGAATATGCTTGCATACCACTCTCATCCACTACTGACAATCTAGGATCTGAGTAATAATTATGACTAAATGATACTCCATTTTTATCTACATACAGAGTTTTATCGCTAGAAGTCCAAGATACTACAGGCTGACGAAATTTTATTTTAAATTTATATTTAGTTATCGCAAGCATAGATATCTCAGAGATATTCTCAATTTCTGGATGATCTTTTTGGAGAAAAGTCAAAAGATCATCTTTCTTTAAATAACTTCTAATCCGCTCAATCGGCTGCTTTGAGTAGTATTTCTCGATAGAAGAAATATACTTTTCCTTAGGAATAATCTTATGAATGTTCTCGCCCTCAATCTCTACAGTTGCGACGAATTGAAGTAAAATAACTAAAATTAATATCACGGCGGCAAAAATAATCATAAAAAAACTACTGACTTTTCTTCTCTGCGCTATCAGCTTTCGATTTTTGATTCTTGTGGATTTTTCTTTTTCGACACCAGAAATCGTTTGATTCCGATTAAAATTACGCCCATCCAAAAAAGAATGCTCGCGAACCAAAAAATCACGACGTTTATATTGCGAATCAACTAGTTTGTCTGGCTTTTTCACACTTTTAATTATACCATAAGCGAATTAGGAAATCTATTTCTTAAAAGATAGAATTATATCAGCCATGTCACTCGCCGCATGAGGCTTTGCAAATTTAGAGAATTCTTGACTTAGTCGTTCCATTCTTAACCTATCACTTAAAATCTCTTTAATCTTGGACGATAAAATATCTGGACTATGTTCAATTTCGTCATCCGATACAATCTCAACAGCATTTGATTTTTTGTAAACTTGAGCATTTTTTAATTGATGGCCGCCAGTTAATCGACCATTAGGAACAAGAATTGTGGGTTTAGCAAGCGCAGCAAGCTCCAAATTAGATGTCGCTCCAGCCCGAGCAACTACTAAGTCTGCTGCCGCTAAATACTTCCACATATCTTGAGAAATAAAACCATACAACTGAAAGTTGCTAGGTGATTTTATTGTTTTATTTTTTAATTCTTCAAACTGCCCCGCCCCAGAAATAAGAATTATTTGAGCGAATGATGACAATTCAACAATTTGAGAAACTATCGCATTGTTTAATCTAGCAGCGCCAAGACCACCACCAGTAACCACAACTAAGGGCTTATCTGGCTTAACTCCAATATCTTTCTTGAATTGCTTCCTCTCCTCTGCTGAGTATTTCTTGAAATTCTCTAAAATTGGAATGCCAACATACTGAGAAATTTCTTTAGGATAATTATAAAATTCCAATGGTGCGCCAGTAGCAATTCGTTGAGCGAATCTAGACAAAATTCGATTAGCTAATCCAGGATGAGCGTCCGAATCATGTATAACAATAGGTATTCGCAAAACCCAAGCAGCCAAACCGGCAGGCACACACACAAAGCCGCCTTTACAAAACATTACATCTGGCCGCCACAAAATTAATTTATAGAAGGCTTTAAAAACGCCAAAAATATTTTTGAAAATATCAACTAAATTACCAAAAACAATACTCGGAATCATTAAATGCTGAAATAAATTTAGATGATGATAGCGCCGAAATTTGCCACTATGAATTGAACTAATTTTCACTTTTTTACCAAAAGCCGACTTAATAGTTTTTTCGGCTTGAGGTAGAAATTTTTTATCACACCAAAAGCGCAACTCTACATTTTTATTTTTTTTAATAATTTCTTTAAAAACTGCGACGACTGGCGTAACGTGTCCGCCCGAGCCGCCCCCGACTGCGAGAATCTTCATCTTTCCTCTCCTTAAAATCATCAACTTGCCTGAACGACGTATAAGCTGAGATATTAAATATCAAGCCCAAAACGCCCGAAATAAACAAAATACTCGTTCCTCCATACGAAAGCAGCGGCATCGTAATACCTGTAAGTGGAAGAAGCCCAGTCATAGCCGTAACGTTCATTATAGTATGAAATACAAACCACCCACAAACCCCTGCCGCTAGAATTCGACTTGCTGGATTTTTTAGGTATGTAGCAACTCTGAGAATTCTCATTGCAAGAGCTAAGAAAATAGCCAATATAACGACTAGGCCAATAAAGCCAAAGGTCTCGCCTAGAATCGCAAACACAGAATCATTAATCGCTTCAGGCAAATATCCAGTCGCCTGCACAGAATTACCAATCCCTACGCCAAAAATACCACCAGAACCGATTGCAATTTTAGCATGACAAATATGATATTCATCTTTCTGTTCACCACTAGAAAGATTAGAACAATTTTCATTTCCAGCAAATGTCATAACACGAGCCATTCGGTGCGGAGCAATTAGAATTAGACCAACAATCGCAGCAACGGCTATTAGTGATGCAATGGTAATATTTCTTCGGCTTAAGCCAGCCATAAAAAATTGAAACGCAACAATTGCTAACGCCGAAATCGCAGTGCCAAGATCTTTTTGAAATCCAGCAACAAAGACTAACATTACACCAACTAAAAGTCCTGATGGTAGAATTGTTTCTCGAAAATCGTTAATTTTTCCGTCTCGAGCTTTCGACCCTAAAAACACAGCCAACGCAATCAATACGCCAACCTTCAAAAATTCACTTGGCTGGACGCTCACAGAGCCAAACTTAAACCACCGACATGCGCCAAGTTCGCATTTCGCTGGGGGAATTTTAGCAAAACCTAACACAGCTAAAATAGCACATATTACAAAGCCAATCGCCAAGATCTTACCAGAGTGACGATAAATCCAAGAAATAGGCACACGACTCATCGCCACAAAAGCAATCAAGCCAAGCCCTAAGCTCATAATCTGACGCCAAAAAAAATGCATACTGTCATAATTTCCACCGTAACTCTTATTCAGAAAAGCAGCGCGCTGCGGGCTAAGCGAATACATTGTAATCACCCCAATTAGCATTATGAGACCCATAAACAGTAAAATCAAATAGTCGGGACGGTGTTTGCGAATTTTTTCAAATCCCTCTATTTTGAGTCGAGTTTTCGAATCGGCTCGAAGTTCATCACGAAGGTTTTGATAAGCCATCATTACTGAATTCTTAGAGATTTTCCACATATCAGCCAAAAAAATCTGAATGGCAAAAACTAAGCCTTCCTTTGAAATGTTGCCCCAAAATCTATTTTGAGCGTCTTTCAGCCCTATCTCAGATGAAGTTTTCTGTGATTTCGAAAAATAATATCGCGAATTTCTACGTTCCACTTATTTAAAACCTTTTCTCGGCAAGCGCCAGCACAATACCCACAAAAGCTAGAGCAATAGCAATAACCCAAAATCGCATCGTAATTTTGGTCTCTTCCCAACCTTTAGCTTCAAGATGGTGATGAAACGGCGCTGCTACAAAAATTTTCTTCTTGAACACTTTCTTGCTAAAAATCTGCAGCGCGCTTGATCCAGCTTCTATTACGAATATCAATCCAATCACGGGCAAAAGCAAGAGTGAATTGGTCAGCATCGCCACAACTCCAAGCGAAGTTCCCCAGGCAAACGACCCAATATCACCCATAAAGAACCGAGCCGGAAAAACATTAAACCAAATATAAGCCATTAGAGCACCAATTACGGTAAAGCAAAATGCCGCTAAATGAAATTGGTTTTGAAGAACCGCAATCACGCCAAATGATCCGTAAGCCGCCGCTAACAGACCGCCCGCCAAACCATCAAGACCGTCGGAAATATTAACCGCATTAGATGTTGCCACAACAGCAAACGCAAACAAAGGTATCATTAACCACTTAATATCTATATCACCTACAAATGGAATCATAACAGAGGTAAAACCAAGCTTGGAATGAAAAAACCAGCCCAAAACCAACCCGACAACAATAATCATTGCAAATTTAACTGGCGCTCTTAGGCCGGCATCTTTTTTATTTGTGCCCCAAACATTTAAGATATCATCGATCAAACCAATAGCTGCACCGCCAGCTAGCCCAGCTAAAGGTAGCCAAGTTTCAGCTCGATTTAAATTAAAAAACCACGTTATAATAATGACCGCAACAACACCGATAACTCCAGCCATAGTTGGGATATTACGAGCAATTTTCTTAGCATGAAGCTTTGAGACAATTTTTAGTTTTTCCCCAGTAACTGCGGCTTGTTTTTGTTTTTTCCAAAATTTATATTTATAAGCAAAAAAAGTATAAATCGGCGTCAAAACCATAGCCAGCAAAAAACCAGCAATTGCGAAAATTACAGATTGGATTAATTTTTGAGTTAGGATTTGCATTAGTTTCCTCCGGGTTTAACATTTAAATAATTTAATAGCCAGTTTGAAATTTCTGTAAAAATTGGCTGAGCGTGGATATTTCCTTGAATATTTTTTCCTTCGCTCCATACAGATACCATTATAACAAATTTTGGCGAATTATTACCACCAAAACCAACATAACTTCCGATGGTTTGGTTTTCAACATATTTGCCGTTAACCAATGTTTCACTAGTTCCGGTCTTTCCACCAATCCTATATCCGGGAAGATCCTTTGGTGGGTTAACGGATTTACGTGCTTTAACTAAAATATCTCTCATTTGCTTGCTAGCGTCAGAAGAAATTGAATTAGTATTTCGAACTATGCTATCCTTTTTCTTGATATTGCCACTAGAGTCAACCGTTCCTGCAATTAAGCTTGGCTGATATAAAGTCCCACCATTCACGATAGAACTAAAAGCCGTAGCCGTCTGAAGCATAGTCGTATCCATCCCCTGTCCAAAACTCATATTCGAATATCGCACAGCGTTACCTTCTGCGCTATCAGGAGGAATGACAATTCCAGCGCTCTCGGAAACTTCTATGCCAGTTTCTTTACCTAACCCAAACCGATCGTAGTAGTATTCATACATTTTATCCCGTGCTGTTTTATTAATAGTTCCATTGCCGAGTCTTTTAGCAATCTCAACCATTCCAGTATTTAGAGAGTAATTTATTGCCGTCTGAAAGGTAATCTGTCCAGTGTGACCAAGTACTGCATTTTTAATAGTCCTATCTTCAATTTTAACCTTATCAGTATTATAGTAGGTTCCATCCGCTGAGGCCACACCTTCATTTATACCCATCGCCATAGTTAAGGCCTTAATGACAGATCCGTTTTCGAAAGGCATCATTGTGACGTTATTATTAAAATCGCTAGCGTTTTTCACAGCTCCGTAATTAGCTGGATCGTAAGTTGGATAGTTAGCCATCGCCATAACTTTACCGTTAGAAGGATCAAGAACGACGACACTACCATTTTTTATGCCAAATTCAGCCATTTTATCTTTAAGAGTTTTCTCAGCTTTAGCTTGAATATTTCTATCTATCGACAAAAGAATATTCTCGCCATTTTGAGCCGGAATATCAACATCGTTCGAGCCAATCATCAAAGAATTACCAAAAACATCAGTCGTAGTTTTAAGCATCCCGTTTTTACCAGTCAGTTGTTTGTTTAGAGAAGCTTCAACGCCATAATTACCCCCACTAGAATTAACAAAACCCAAAATCTGACTTGCGAGAGCCCCTTCTGGATAAACTCTACGCGTTTCTGGCGTAAAACCAATTCCGGAGTATTTTTTATCTTTGATTTTTTCTGCTTGAATACGAGAAAGTTTTTTTCCTAAAACCTGATATCGATTGTCCTTGTCGAATAATTTTTCAAAACCAGACACCAAATTTCCGCCAGCTACCTGCTTCAAAGTGTTAATAATTTCATCTTTTTTATTTTTGTTATATTCTTGCGGATCAATGAATAAAGTATAGACGGTCTCGTTCATTACAAGCTTAGACGTCTTATTCCCATTCATTGCATAAATCAAACCTCTTGAAGCTGGAATCTCATACTGCTTCATCTGCTCATTATTCGCTAAAGCTTTATATTTCTGAGCGTTAAGAACCTGCAACCAAAAAAGCCGAACAATTATTATAGCAAAAGCACTTATAATCCCAAGCGCCATAATAGATGCCCGACTTCTAGGTTTAACACTATTCATAGTTTATATTTTATCACAAAAACAGGAAAAGCGTAAACTTTATTCAGCATAACTAACTGATGCGGGTGTAGTCATATTTTTAGCAACGTCCGTCTTCTCAATTGAGTTCAAAGATGTTAGCCTCGCACTCTCAACTTCTAAATCAGAAATTTTAGTTTGGAGTTCAGAAATTTCATTATCTCGTTTTTGAATACTATTACCGTAAGTGCTTGACTGAGTAGCGTTCCCAACATATATCAAACCTAAAAGCACAAAGAATCCAGCAAACATCAGAACACGAGAAACAACACCCAATTTTTTACTTGGTTCAAAAATAGTAATATTAGCATTACGACCATAACTTCGTGATGATACAGCAGATTGCCGTCGTCGACTAGTGTATTTTTTGTTAGTATTTCGCATATTTTCCATTTTGTGTTTTTAGGTTTAATATTTATAATCAATTTTAAAGCGCCAGCGTTTATTCTGACGCTTTAAAAATTTGTTTTCGAATTCAGAATTTCTTCGACTTATCGAAAATTAACTTTTACGCGAGCTTGTTCATCAGCGTAACTTACTTTGATTGTTTTTGGCATCTCGCCTCCTTTTGTTTTTATTTTTTAATACTCACTCGCAGTTTTGCACTCCGAGCTCGCGGATTGTTAGCATCTTCTTTTGCACCATCAAGCGGTTTCTTTGTAAGATTTTCAAATTTTGATTCAAGAAAATTCTCGGCATCTTTCTTGAAAAAATTCTTTACGATTTTGTCTTCCAAACTGTGAAAAGTAATAATTCCTACTCTTCCCCCAGTATTAAGCAGCTTCGAAACAAGCTTTAGCATTTCTTCGATCTGCCAAAGTTCTTCGTTAACTGCGATTCGTATCGCTTGAAAAGTGCGGGTTGCTGGATGTGTTTTTTGCCAGCCGCCTTTATGTACGTTTAAAATTAAATCAGCCAGCTGTTTAGTTGTTGTAATTGGCGCTTTTTTACGAGTTCGAATAATCTCATCGACTATTTTCTCTGCAAAACCACGTTTTTCTTCACCAAACTCTGTTAGTATATGAAATAATTCTTTTTTTGATGCACGATTAATAATATCAGCAGCATTTTTTGCTTGCCGTGGATTCATTCGCATATCAAGCGGGCCATCTTTCTGGAACGAGAAACCACGCTCTGCTATATCAAGCTGAGGTGAAGACACTCCGAGATCAGCCAGAATTATATCAAATTTCTCACCCTGTTCTACTAACCCTTGCGTCGCACTCAAAAAATCTTGATTAATTAATTGAACTCCTTTTTGCTCAAAATCTGCCAAAGCTTTAATCGCATTTTGATCCCTATCGACAAGCACAGCATTTTCAAAATTTTTAGTTATACGCAAAAATTCACCAGCGTGACCTCCGTATCCAGCGGTCAAATCGAGGTATCTTTCTCCTTCTTTTGGCTGAATAACTGTCAAGCTAGCACTTAGTAGAACTGGTATGTGGACTGATTTTTGCATTGTAATTCCTTTAAAGTCAAGTATCTGATGATTAAACTGTTTGTTTTTGTTTATTTTTTGTTTTAAGAATATAAGTTGACTTTTTGCTTAGCGTATAGCTAACCATATGTCGTTTGAGAGACTTATATATGAGGTGGAGTTTTATTTTTGGGAGGTTTTAGAATGTACTCCGATCTTATTTTATACTGATTCTCGGTGATTGTCCAGTTGTTTAATCACCAGGTATCTGACTTTAAAATAAACTACAATTTATTTTTTAACGTACTTTTGTTTTTATTTAGTGGTTTTTATTTCTGTCACTTTCTGTTGTTTCCACTGACTTAAGTTTATACCGTTTATGATTTTTGTGCAAGACCTATTTTTGACTTTTTATTAAAATACTTAAAAAATAAACATAGTTTTTCCACAACTATGTGGAAAAGCAAGTCTAATAACAGACTATTTTAGCTTTTCCACAAAATTTTTTAGGTTGTGGAATTATTGATAAAATTATCGAATTAAGAATGCTTGAATCAAAGCCGTATCATAAGCATTTGTATATTGCAGAACAACCCACGTCAAGAACACAACAAGGTTAATTGCAAGAGATAAAACTAATACTGCACTACGAAAATCTTGCACTGTCTGATCTACTATCACTTCACCATTTTCGGCAATAGCAATTCCATTATTAGTTAAAAGAGTTTTAGCTTTCGTAAGACTAGTATCTTTTTTTGTCACTTTTTTCTCTGTAACTTTTTTAGTCTCAGCTTGTTTTTTTACCATTTTATTTTCCTTTTTATATTGACTTATTTAATCTTAATTGTTTTGTATGTTTATATACTAGCACAAAATAATTCTTATGTCAATAGATTGTCCTAAAATACTTCACAATTAAATAGAAAAATACGCCAATATTTTGTTCTCTTGACATTATTGCTATATATTTTATATATCAATTTATTTCTTAGTTGACAAAATATTAAAATATTATACTCATAATGCACTACACTAAAATCCCCCTACTTAAACAGGGTTATTTTTATTGTCGAGTCGATTATTTAAATATAAATCTATATTATAAAATTGAATCTTCGCCAAATAGTTTTTTAATTCGGGCCTCTATTGATCCTTGATGTCGACCAAGTTGTTTACTCATCTTCATAATCAATTCTAGATCAATCCGCCCATTTGCAAAAATGGCGTCTTGAAGCCAAGCATCATCGGCAGCCTTCCACGGTCTATAAGCATTTGGGTATTCTTCACGCATCTTTGCTAATTTTTCAGCCCATTTTGTTTTTTGAGTTTGAGATTTAATTTTGGCTAAATTCTCACCTGAGCGTTTTTCAAAATTAACTTCAAGATGCTTATAATTATTTTCCGCCTCTTTACTCTTTTGCCTTAAATATGCGTCAATCTGCTGCGCTTCTTCACTCGTTTGCAAAGCCATTTTGTTAATTCCTGAGAGATAAATTTTATCTAGCGACCGAACACGAGATAGGGCAACATACCCCATTCCCTCAGTAAAAGCTTTTTTGAGGTTAATCCTAGCAGCATCCAAAGTCATACCTTGTGATTTATGAACCGTAATTGCGTAAGCTAAACGAAGTGGAATTTGCAAAATTGAAGCGCGCTTCTTTTCGCCGTCACGAAGCTCCCAAGTTTCCGGAACTATTGTAACTGTTTTACCATTTCTAAACTTAACAATCGGATATTCGGTAGCAGGCTCAAAATCTAAAACCTCACCAATCGAACCATTAACGAATTGACGATTCTGAGAATTTTTAACAGCCATCACTAAAGCACCCTTTTTTAAGCGTAAAATTTCTGGCGCTAAAACTGATTTTTGCAAAGTCGCAACATAATTCTTCGCGCCCGTCGTACTCTGAGCAAAGAAAAATTCCTCACCTTCAAGCTGATTTAATCTATCTATATTTATCGAATCAACATCTATATTTACGGTGTGAAGCTCTGTTAGATTTTTATCTTCTTCCGGCTCTGCGCCCAATCGCAAAAGAAGTTTCTCGGCATGACGACGTCGCAAATCACCAGCTCGCATCACGTTCAAAATATCAGTCAATTCATCATCCTTCTGTCGAAAGTTTTCTTCTAGATAGCAAATCACAGGATTCATTTCGCGCCAAACATTAGAATGAATTACAAATCCACCTTCTCGAGAATCGGCACGATTAATTGGTGGAAGCTGAAAAAAATCACCACATAAAATCAATTGAATCCCGCCAAAAGGTTTATCAAAATCCTGACGAACAGCACGACAAATTTGGTCCACTAAATCAAGCCGAAAATCGTGGAGCATTGAAATTTCATCAATAATTAAAATATCTGTATTTTTAATAATTTCAGTGCGAGATTTACTAAGTCGTTCAATAAATTTATTCGGTAAAAAATCATAAATCCCCATTCCGCTCCATGAGTGAATTGTATTTCCGCCAAGATGAGTTGCTGCTAGCCCAGTTGTGGCAGTGACACTGATTTTTTTACCTTCATTTTTAGTATATTGAATAAACTGGTTAAGCGTAAAAGTTTTTCCACTTCCCGCTGCACCAGTTAAAAATACGTTCTCGCCCGAAAGCATTATCTCGAGAGCTAGCGCCTGTTTCATTTTATTCACCAATCATTCGTGGTGGTTCGCCATCAGGCTCTTCAAGTAATTTCTTGCTCTTAATTTCATAACGCTTACCGGTTATTTCACTCACGATATAATCTTCGTTAATCAAATTCACAAACATATCAAGGTCATTGCCATCCATAATAATAATTGAACCGTTATCGTCAGTCATTAGTTCAAGTTGCATTTCATCAGCGTATTCAACAACTTTCTCTTGAGAAATTTCACCAATACCATCCATTTTTTGAAGTTTGTTGGCCGCTTTTTTATGATCCCGAACAAGTGTTTGGAGATCAAGACCATCAGGAAAACTCAATTTATATCTAGCTTCAATTTCTGCAACTTTCTGATCAGCTAGAACTTGTTTTTTATAATCGTAATTAAATAATTTTTCAAATTTACTTGGATTAAAGGCAAAGATATCTCCATTTACGATTAGAACTTGGTTGTCCGGCTGTATTTTTAGGCCGAATTCTGGCTCAAACGCGCCAAATCGCCCATCACGAAATTCCCAAGCTGTCGCCCCACGCAAAACCTGCCCTTGCATAATCTGCTTAGCGACATAAAATTTCTTACCATCTCTATCAGTGAATCGCGCCAAAATTCCTTTCATTCGCTTGAACTCATGTTCATTTTCATTAAATTCCATAATATCAGAATATTGCGTTTCAATAGTATTAAGTAGCGCATCAGCGTGTTGAACCTTAGCTAATTCAGCCCGAAGCAGTACATCCTTATTCACTCCGCCATCCATTTCGTATTCACGAACAGTTAATCCAGTTCCAGCCCCCATATTTACAAAATTAATCAAATCAAACAAAAACAAAGGTTTAATTTGCGAATTTAATTCACTAGAAAAGCTGGTTGTAAATGGAGTAAAGTTTTTATTAAAAAGAAAGAATTCTACATCAAGTTCGTTTTTTATTCCATCAGTTAAATTTGCCCACTGAAAAATATCAGTTCGCTCTTCTTGCTTTGCTCCGCCCTGAGTTGAGGCTTCCACATTTTCAGTTCCTTTTATCTCTTCCATATCCTATATTTTAACATAAATTTCTATAATTTTTAATAGTCGACCCTAACGTACTTGACTTTTTGTAACGATTATGTTATTATGTAAATATTCTAAGCTAAAACAAAAAGGATTAAAATGAAAACAAAGTTAAAGATAAGTACTATTGATTTTTCAGATCCAGTACTAAAAAACAAAATTAAACTAAAAATCGAAAAACTTCAATCTGGCAATATTGTCGCGCGCGTTATTCTACCCGAAGAAAAAAACTTTTTCCGTGGGGTTAAATTTAGCGAAACTGTAAAACTAGAAAAGCTAAAAAACGGAAAATGGATTAAAACTTTGCGCGCTAAATTTGGCGCTGGTGCAGAAGAACTGTTCGGCGTAAATGAAATCAACGAAGAAAGTGAACTCGAGGCTCGAGATATTCGAATTATTGCAAAAGTCGAAAAAGCTCTATTTTAGCATAAAGCCACCCTCTTACTAAGGGTGGCTTTATTTTTTATTAATATATATTATTCATTAACGCCAAGTTCAATGCGTGAGAACTGTCGAATAACGATATTTTCACCGAGTTTAGCGATTGCTTCTTTCAAGAATTGCTCAACAGTTTTGCTGTCATCCATAATGTAAGTTTGCGAAAGAAGAACTTTTTCAGCAAAGTAT